>ERZ779829.188-NODE-188-length-27509-cov-2.223756_pt1 | contig 27509 bp, 17 predicted proteins | sample MGYA00511562_ERZ779829 | MGnify/ENA primary metagenome ERZ779829 (study PRJEB29588, sample SAMEA2151677) | human gut metagenome | biome: human gut; feature: human-associated habitat; material: faeces | place: Denmark | collected 2008/2010 ... | reverse complement strand
TGCACCGGCAACCAACGGGTCATCCGGAGCTACAACTGCAAGATCAATTGCTTCCTTCTTTGCGAAATCAACCAGTTTATCAAATTCCATAACACCGATATCCACACATTCTGCCAGTTCTGCAATACCTGCATTTCCCGGTGCACAATAGATCTTTGTTACTTTACTGCTCTTTGCAATACTTGTAATAATAGCATGCTCTCTTCCGCCGCCACCTACAACTAAAATCTTCATTTGTTTTCCTCCTGTCAGTCTTCTACAACTGTTATGCCGTCTTCGATCCGAACCTTTCCATGTGCGATCTTATCAATAGCAGTAGGTAGAATATTCCACTCTGCCTGCTCCATGACTCTCTGCTGAAGCACCTTCGGAGTATCTCCGTTTTGTACTGCAACCGCTTTCTGCATAATGATCGGACCAGTATCGGTTCCTTTATCTACAAAATGTACCGTAGCACCTACTACTTTTACACCTCTTTTTAACGCTGCCTCATGAACCTTGAGTCCATAATAGCCTGTGCCACAAAAAGCAGGGATCAGAGAAGGATGGATATTGATAATCCGATTCTCAAATACATCGATCATGCTCTCCGGAATAACTACAAGGTATCCCGCAAGTACGATCAGATCCGGATTCACTTCCTGTAAAGTCTTCAACAGGTTCTCATTAAATACTTCTCTTGTTTCAAAATCCTTTGGTGATACTACGATATCTTTTATACCTGCCTGTTTTGCACGTTCCAGTGCATAGGCATTTTTATTATTACTGATAACTGCTGCGATCTCGGTGTCTGTGATCTTTCCTGCTGCGATCGCATCAATGATCGCCTGCAAGTTCGTACCGCCACCGGAAACCAGAACTGCTATTCTTAGCATAAATCTACTCCCTTTTCACCGGCTACTACTGTACCGAGAACAAATGCCTTGTCTCCGGCACTCTCTATAGCTGCTATTGTCTTATCTGCATCTGCAGGATCTATTGCAAGGCACATACCAACACCCATGTTATATGTGTTGTACATCATATGCTCATCTATATCGCCCTTCTTTGCAAGGAGCTTGAATATAGCAGGCACTTCATATGAGTCCTTCTTCACCTGTGCACGAGCTCCGTCCGGAAGCATTCTTGGAATGTTCTCATAGAAACCGCCACCTGTAATATGGCTGCAACCCTTAATCATTACACCGGCATCCTTTACTGCCTTTAATGCTTTTACATAAATTCTTGTCGGAGCAAGAAGTGCTTCGCCAAGTGTTGTTCCGAGTTCATCATAATATGTATCCAGAGATTCCTTTGTCATCTCAAATACTTTACGAACCAATGAGAAACCATTGCTGTGTACACCGCTGGAAGCGATACCGATCAATGTATCTCCGGCTTTGATATTCTCTCCTGTGATAAGTTCATCCTTCTCTACGACACCTACAGCAAATCCCGCAAGGTCATACTCATTCTCCGGCATAAGTCCCGGATGCTCTGCTGTCTCACCGCCAACTAAAGCTGCACCGGACTGGTTACAGCCTTCTGCAACACCACTTACGATCGTAGCGATCTTTTCCGGATAATTCTTACCACATGCTATATAATCCAGGAAGAAAAGAGGTTCTCCACCAGAACATGCAATATCATTCACGCACATAGCCACAGCATCGATTCCGATCGTATCGTGCTTATCCATGATATATGCAAGCTGTACTTTTGTACCGCATCCATCTGTTCCAGACAGTAATACAGGCTCTTTCATCTCTTTGATCTTTGCAAGACTGAACGCACCAGCAAAACCTCCGATACCACCTAATACCTCTGGTCTCATGGTTGTCTTGATGTGCTTCTTCATAAGTTCTACTGACTTATATCCTGCCTCAATATCAACGCCGGCATTCTTGTAATCCATTGTAAAATCCTCCTGTTTTATCCATTATAAAGTGCATTTTCATGCCAATTGATTCTTATAAATTATACGGGATTAATTTCTGTTTGTAAAGAAGCCATTCTCACAAATATAACAGTCCAAAACATGGCTCTGTTCGGCACAATTTTGTTTACCGGCAATGCGTGCTTTCTTTTTTTTGAAAAATACTATATAAATATCAAATATAATTTGATAATGATTCCCATTTATGGTAATATAATATCATATGCAGAGTAACTGTATTTTCGTTAACAAGAGGTAGTTGTATGACAAATAATAGATTAAACATCGGATTATTCATATGTCATCTCGACAATGAATATGCAAATGAAATATGTAAAGGAGCTGAATACGCAGCGAAAGAGCTGGACGTGAATCTCATCGTCTTTCCGGGCATGTTTTTAAATGCTTCATTTAACGATCCTGAAAACGAAATTTATGATTATCAGTACAACTCTGTTTTTTATTATGCTAAAAAAGAAAATCTGGATGCCCTGATCGTGTCCGTTGGCACGATTGCATCTTTTATATCACAAAAAAGTATCGAAGCATTTTTGGATACCTTTAAGGATATTCCGATTCTTACTCTGGAATCTAAGGTTTCAGGTTATCCTTGTTTACAGACCGACAGTACTGCCGGTCTTCGAGATGCCATTGAACATCTGATTATTCATCACAACCGAAAGCATATCTGTTTTGTTGCCGGAAGAAAGACAAATGAAGATGCTCTGGAACGTTTGAATACATACCGAACTACAATGAAAGCCCACAACATACCGGTCACCGAAGATATGATCGTATACGGTGATTATTCTGAATACAGTCGTGAGATTGTCGGCAAACTGCTTGATGATAATCCGGATGCTGATGCAATTATTTTCTCTAACGATCAGATGGCTATCGGCGGCTATCAGGAATTGAAAAGCCGTAACATCCGAATCGGAGCTGATATCAGTGTAATCGGTTTTGACAACTCTCCCGGTTCCGTAACTATGGTTCCACCCCTTACAACCGTAAACGCGAACACCCCTGCATTGGGCTATCGTGCCGTTGGCAAGATAATTCAGGATATTAAGGCAGGCGAATTCTGTTCTTCTGTCTTGGATTCCCACTTTGTAAAACGATTATCATGTGGGTGCAGTCTGCATGAAAATACCGAACATATGCCGATTGACAATTCCTCTACTGTAACAGATATTCTGGAATACTGTGATGATTCTATTTTAGGCAACATTAAAAACAGCTTTTTTGGTACGATTGTTCTTGATCAGATCAACAGCATCTGGAAGGATATAATAGAAATTGCTATTTTACCAAAGGCAAAACCATATCCAAAGAATCTGATTGTAGACAAACTGATGTCATTATTGTCATCTCCTGTCACAAGTTTCTTTTCAGTAACCAATATTGCATTTTCATTCCGTTGTTTTTCCGGTGTCATCATAGCATTAATCAACGATCCGGATAAACGGTCTGAATACTATCGGCTAAATTCTCATATTACAAGTGCTATCGCACAGTTTTTGTCAACTTCTTTGTACCAACAGGAACATGACAGCAAAACGGGATCATGGTCTTCAATCTATATTACAAGAGATACTCTTACATATGGAACCGATACAGCAAAAACCTTTTCATCTATGCTTGCTAAATTAAAAGACCTTGGATTTGCAGCATCTTATTTATATGCGTATGATGAGCCCGTCGCCATTCAACCGGACGGAAGCTGGAAAACGCCGGATACTTTGTATCTTCAAGCTTTTTACAATCCAAAACATACAGCTGTTTTATCAGGTGAAACACGTCGTATTGCATCTACCGATATCTTCGACAATGAATATACCGGTTTTGAAGATAGATTTACCGTTGTTATTGTTCCTATTTTTACAAATGAACAACATCATGGTCTGTTTGTATGCAATACAGATGTAAATCACTTTGGACACATTTATACAACTTCTCTTCATCTTGGTGCTTCTTTTAAATATTTATCACTTTTAAAAGAACAGATCCAGACAAAAGAACAATTAGTAATGTCCTTAAATGAGATCCATGAAAAAAATGAGCTGTTAAATCACCTGTCTACCTCCGATGAACTGACCGGAGTCAATAACAGACGTGGATTAATGGAAAAAGTAGAATACCTGATCAATAAACCTGCCAATCATGGACGTAAAGCAATGCTACTGTTTGCAGACATGGACAGCTTAAAGATCGTAAACGATAAATTCGGACACAACGATGGAGATTTTGCTTTAAAGAATATTGCAAATATCCTGATGACAAGTTTCCGGGCGAGTGACATTGTCGGTCGAATCGGCGGTGATGAGTTTGTATGTTTTGCTTTCATTGATGATCTTGATTTTCCTAAGACTGTACAGGCAAGGATTCAGGAATTGTCCAATGAATTAAATGAAACCTGTGGCAAACCATATTATATCGAAATGAGTGTCGGTGTATCGGAATTTTCCTGCGATCCGGATATCAAGATTGAGGATCTGTTAAGCCAGGCAGACAGCGCACTGTATTCAAATAAACGATATAAGCGAATGTCTGTTTTAAAATAATAAAATACGATACGAATACTAACTTCTTTATAAAAGCACAGATAAACGCTGTGAAATAAAATAAACCATATAAATGATAGTTTCTCTCCCATGTTCAGGATAATGAATCCACTCTCATTTATATGGTTTATTTTTTATTTTGCCTCTTTAAACGGCTCATTTAACATCTCTGTTCCCGGAAGAACAAATCTGCCATTTTCGATAATGGCAACTTTGGTTCCATCTGCATGAACCGAATAAATGCCTCCGATCTCATCATATGGTATCGTAATATCGGTATGGCAGTTAAAATATGCCTTGCTGATATCCGTCTTTCGAAGGATCGAGCACTCATTATCCTTTGCAACGATTTCCTTGCCGTCCGGATTATGAAGGATATTTTCTTCGCTCCAGCTATAGCAGGTATCACCGACTGCAAAATGCGGCCCCATCTTCTCTACGATCAGAATCGGCAGTTTATATACCATGTTATATTTATTTGCAAGTACATATGCGGTCGTATTTGTTCCGATTGCAAACTCTCCGATCGGCAGTGTCTCCCGTCCGCCCAGAAGATTGTCCTTTACAAATTTGATATTATCTTCTTCTCTGTCAAAGTTCTTGCAGGTATAGGTTCTGATCTTTCCATCTTCAAAGGTCAGCTTGAGATCGACATATTTCAGATCATTCAGATAGACCTCACTTACATTTAAAACTCCATGCGTTCCGGTAAGCTTCGGCGATGTAAAAACCTCGCCAAGAGGAATATTCACATCCGCCAGACAGTTCTCAAAATTTGTCTCTGTCTCCGGGCGCTCTAACACATGCAGCATTACCTTCATATCAGTCTGATTGCCATTCTGTCCGATCACATGTACCCATTCTGCCTGATCCAGCTCATCGATGATCGTCTGATGAATCGGACGATATGCATTACTCTCCAAATTGTTTATTCGAATGATCTGTTCAAATATCTCCTCATAATTATCTCCGATCTCAGGCATTGGATATGCGATGATTGTAAAGCTATACTCATCTCCCGGTATATATTCATTCACGATCTGTGACAGTTCATTGGTATATTCCACACCAAGCTCCTGCTGCTTCTTGCTAAGCGTAAGCTGTCCTGGCTTACTTACCGGTTCAAACGGTGTCTCACCAAAGATCTCGATACACGCCGGTCCTGCATATACGGACGCCTCATATCTGTATTTCTCATAAGCGCCTCGCATTATCTCTAACTTTCGTTCCATCAGCTTACGATCAAGGAATAACGCCTGATCCATCTGATGATCGTAATCCATCTGCTTATTTACCGGAGTACCTACATAACCAATCCGGTTCATTCTGATCCGATTGATCCGGTTGGTATCATAACGGAAGCATAACGGTTCCAGCCCCATATCACGGAACTGGAGGATTGCAGCTTTTACGATACGCTCCATACCGATCGACTAGCGGATGTTTACATGCTTCTTTTTTGACATATCAATTCCGGCTGCTACAAAGCCCTGTCGAAACCCTTCTGTATAAGTCCGGGCGATCGACGCCACTTTTTCTGATGACATCCTGCGAAGAAACGCTTCCGTTTCCAATTCATTCTTTCCGATGTATTCGCCATATTCATATAAATAGCTGTTATCTCCGTCTTCACATTTCATGACAATATCTGTCGCAAAGGAAAGAATCGGATCCATCTTCTCACGCACACGATAATCCATGAAGAACTCCGCATAATCATGTTCAAAATAATAAATGGCATCTTTTACTGCTTTAACAGATGGAAAATCCTCAAAGATCCCATATACCTCCACAAACAATTCAAACCATACAGTAAGGTCTACAACTCTTCCTTCAAATGCTGCCGCGATCAGTCCATGGAATTCATAACAAAGAAATGTCAGATAGTCAGCAAATAAATATTCCCGCTTGTCTATGTCTTCAATCTCGTTCTCTGCTATTTTCTCACCAAACATCTGTCTGGTGTATTCATAGTTGCAATAACTCGTTTCGTAATTTTCAGGCATAACATCCTGATAAAGTGCTGCATTTATCTGCTGTAATTCATCTGCTGTACAGCTCTCCGAAATGGGTATCCCACTTTTTACCTTTTCAATCACTTTATCTAACTGCAGTAAAAATTCTCCGGTCTTTACAAAATAATCCCGATACCGAATGTCCACTGTTTCCTCTTTTGTGATTGAACGGATCCGCTCAACCATCAGTTCGTAACGATCTTCGATATCTTCATATTCTGCTGTTATATCCTTATAATATGTCATTTATTGTCTCCCTTTATGTTTCCAAGTTGAATGTTCTTCCGGAACACCTCATCAATCACCTGATATAACGTCTCTGATCCCTCCGGTGTCCGCTTATTTCTGCCATACACCTGGTTCTCGAAAACGCCATGCTCTTTCCAGCCTTTTCCTCCAACGGCATCACTTAACATAACCGGCGCCAGATTATCCATTACATGTGCAAATTTGGCTTCCGGCGTCTGATACTCCTCAAATTCATCCCAGAGTCCACGAAGCTTCTTTGCCTGATCTTCCGGCAGGATATTAAATATCCGGTCAGCAGCCTTTAATTCCCGTTCTCTTTTTGTTGCATTTGCATTTTTATCATATGCATATGTATCACCTGCATCTATCTCGATCAGATCATGAACCAGCAGCATGGAAACTACTCTTAATACGTCAACCGGTTCATTTGAATATTCCGCCAGTAAGATTGCCATAAGTGCAATATGCCAGGAATGTTCTGCATCATCTTCTTTTCTGATTCCATCTGTCAGATACGTCTGTCTGACTACAAATTTACTCTTGTCTACTTCCAATATAAAATCCAGCTGTTTCCTTAATCTTTCGTCCATATACTACATCCCCTTAATAAAAAAGATACCCGCTATCACAAATACAACAATATTCAGGTAAACAGCCATTTTTTTAGATGTGACACCGCCTTCCTCAGAATGGTATCCGATTACGCCAAATACGATTCCTGTTAATGCCATCAAAAATGCACTGATCATCAATACACCATAGATACGTTCTACCGCACCTCTTGATATAATAGATTTGATCACGGACAGTACTATAAAAACACCACCGAGTATTCCTAATATATACGAAATTGTTGTATCTCTTGAATTTCCGGAAGGAGCCATCCTGAAATCACTGTTTTTCAAACTCTTTTCTCCTTTTTCTGTCAAATCTTGCTAAAATATAATAAATAATGTATCCAAGCATGCCGCCAAAGGTATTCATGATAATATCATCCACATCAAACACCCCAAGTTTTGTTATCAACTGTACCAGTTCAATACTTAACGAAAACGCAAATGCCGCCAGAGTCGCTGTAAAAAATCCAGTCTTTTTACCTCTGACCCAGCGGATCAACATTCCAAATGGTACAAAAGCAAGAACATTTCCAACCAGATTTAACATCACGCTTGTGGTCGTCATATAACTTCTGTACTTTACGAAACGCTTAATCTCGAGAAACGGTGTCAGATTGTACCGCATCTCTTCATATCCATGTCCCCTTCCAAACATATCACTAAATATCAGAAAATAGACAATGGATATACTGTATAATATAAATAGCACCAGGCATAACACCCGCAGCTTTTTCTTATTTTCTATGCTCAACGCCAGCCTCCAGGTAATATTATTTCCTCATTTTTATTAACTGGGTAAGAAGTCTGTCTGCACACTCCTCTTTACTCATCTGTGGCAATTCAATATCCTCATCCTGTGTGATCAATGTCAGCACATTGGTATCTGTCCCAAAACCAGCCCCCGCTGTCTTTAAATTATTTGCTGCGACCATATCGATCTTCTTTTTTTCCAGCTTCTTTCTGGAATTCTCTAACAGATTCTGTGTCTCCATCGAAAATCCGCATATGATCTGTCCGGCAAGTCTGCTGTCCCCATTTGTCTTTCTTGCCTCTTCTCTCTGCATTCCAAGAAATGCAAGAATATCCTTTGTTCTTGTAAGCGGAATGCTCATATCAGCATCCGATTTCTTGATCTTGTTATCTGCTACCTCTGCCGGTCTATAATCAGCAACTGCGGCTGCCTTAATAATGATATCCTGATCAGCACTGGCTGCCGTTACAGCTTCATACATATCCTGTGCAGAAGTAACCGGAACCACTGTTACGAATTCCGGTGGTGCAATCGCTACCTTTCCTGTTACGAGGGTTACGTCTGCCCCACGGAGCATCGCCTGTCTCGCGATCGCATACCCCATTTTACCGGTTGAATGATTTGAGATAAAGCGAACCGGGTCGATTGCTTCCATCGTAGGACCTGCAGTAACAAGTACTTTTATTCCCTGCATATCTTTCTCTGCTGCAATATTTTTTAATATATAATCAACTAACAACTGCTCACTCGGGAGCTTTCCCTTGCCTGTATCTCCACAGGCAAGGTATCCGCTTGCCGACTCTATGATCTCATAGTCATAGGACTGCAGTTTTCTGATATTATCCTGAACGATCGGATTCCCTAACATATTCGTATTCATTGCAGGTGCGATCAGCTTCGGACATTTTGCTGCCATGATCGTAGTACTCAACATATCATCTGCAATGCCGCCTGCAATCTTACCAATAATATTTGCCGATGCAGGAGCAACCATAAAGATATCTGCCCGTTTTGCAAGTGCAACATGCTCTACGTTAAACTGAAAATTACGATCAAAGGTATCCACCAGACACTTATTTCCTGTTAAGGTCTCAAATGTGATCGGATTGATAAAATTGGTCGCATTTTCTGTCATGATGACATTTACATCTGCATGCAGTTTTACAAGCATACTGGCAACATTTGCCATCTTATATGCTGCTATACTTCCTGTTACACCTAAAACAACGGTCTTATTCTTTAACATCATTTTCTCCATTCTGCATCGTATCATTGAAAATCATTCTGTCCGGAACGAATCCTGATCCGGCTGTTATTTGTTCATATCAAGGATAAAGTTATCGATCAATCTTGCCTTGCCAAATCTGACTGCCATAGCACAAAGGACATGTCCCTCTACTATATCGATTGACTTCATAGTATCCATATCCACCATCTCAACATAATCAATATCTGCAAGTGGCTCTGATCCGATCAGGTCTTTCATTGCTGCTACAATCTTCTTCGCATCTCGCTCACCATCTTCGATCATTTTCTTTCCAAGCTTAACTGACTTGCTCAGTACAACTGCTGCCTGACGTTCTTCCGGCTTCAGATAAATATTTCTGGAACTCTTGGCAAGACCATCTGCCTCACGGATGATCGGACATCCAACGATTTCAATATCCATGTTCAGATCTGTAACCATACGCATAATGATCGCAAGCTGCTGTGCATCCTTCTGACCAAAATAATCACGATCCGGCTGAACGATATTGAATAATTTATTTACAACTGTACATACACCTTTGAAATGTACCGGACGAGTCAGTCCGCATAATGCATCCGGAAGCCCTGTCATATTGACATAAGAACAAAATCCCGGCTTATACATTTCTTCCGGTTCCGGATGAAAGATCACATCTGCACCTGTTGTCTCACATAACTTTGCATCTGCATCAAGATCTCTTGGATAACTCTCCAGATCCTCTGTTGGTCCAAACTGCATCGGATTGACAAATACAGATACAACGGTTCTGTCATTCTGTTCTACGGATTTCCTGATCAGACTCTGATGTCCCTCATGGAGATATCCCATTGTTGGTACAAGTCCAACACTTAAGCCTTCTTTCTTCCATGCCTTAACCTGACTTCTTACTTCATCTACTGTTTTTAAAATCTTCATTTCTGATTTCCAGTCCTTTCCTGATCCTGTCTCCCGGTTTTTACCGGTTCAGACAGCTTCTATCTCTTAGTATAATTTATCGATTACTTCATCATCAATTTTGTAGCAGTGTTCTTCTGCCGGAAATGTTCCATCGTCAATCTCTGCTATATAAGTCTTTACTGCTTCACGAATCATGTCTCCTGCATTTGCAAAATGCTTTACAAACTTCGGCTTGAAATCACTGAACATGCCAAGCATATCGTAAATTACAAGAACCTGTCCGTCGCATCCTGCTCCTGCTCCGATTCCGATCGTAGGAATGTTGATGCTCTCTGTTACAAGCTTTGCAAGCTTTGCAGGGACACACTCCAATACCAGTAAAAACGCACCTGCTTCTTCTACTGCCTTGGCATCCTCGATCAGCTTCTTAGCTGCTGCTTCTGTCTTACCCTGAACCTTAAAGCCACCGAAAGTATTGATTGACTGCGGAGTCAGTCCCAGATGTGCAACAACAGGGATTCCTGCTGATACGATTGCTTTAATCTGTGGGCAGACTTCTTTACCACCTTCTAACTTTACAGCTCCGGCTCTGCCTTCCTTCATCAGACGGCCTGCATTTACGACTGCGTCATATACACTGGTCTGATAGGACATAAATGGAAGATCGGTTACAACCAGTGCATTCTTGGCTCCTCTTGCAACGGCTGCGCTATGATGGATCATGTCTTCTACGGTTACGGAGATCGTATCCTCATATCCAAGGATTACATTTCCGAGGGAATCACCGACAAGGATCGTATTGACTCCTGCTTCGTCCAATAATCTTGCTGTCGTATAATCATACGCTGTCAGCATAGAAATCTTATGCCCGGAATTCTTCATCTGCATAATTGATGTTGTTGTGTTCTTCATACGTCTTATTCTCCTATTCTGAAATCATTTCGTACTTTGTTCATTTCAAAATCCTGTTTTGTTATATCCGCCGGCTTACCTGTCATAGTCCATCCGGCATTGCAGCATTTTCGTCTTTTACTCCTGCTTTGATAGAATATTCTTCATCTCTGAATAATCACGGTCAGGATATTTCTGTTCTGCCAGAGTAACTACAGCTCTTGATACACCGGTATAAATATATTTCTCATTTTTTTCAAGAACATTCAGATGTTTCTTTACTGTCGTTGTGTCATTTCTCTCAATCGGTCCGGTCAGCCCTGCCACCGGTCCATCTTCTGCTATATGCGATGCATTTCCCATAAATAATGGAACAAGCGCACGTTCTGCCTGTTTATTTTCAAATCCGCAGTCTTCCAGTAATGAAACTGCCGATCCGTACAGACCATTTACCAGATTACTGGCAAATACTGCTGCAGCATGATATTTTGTTTTATTTTCTGTTGAGAGAAGTACACAGTCATTTCCTAAAAGACGAATAAAGCGGCAAATTTCATTTCCCCACTCTTCATCACCTTCTACTGTAAAAAAACATTTCTGCATTTCCCTGTAGGATTTTGTCTTTGAACTGATTGCATACATAGGATGAATCGAATAACCAAAGGCTCCTGCCTCTGTTACACCTGAAAAAATATTAGATGTCATAGCACCACTACAATGACAGATCAGTTTGCCCTTGATATCAAAGGCTTTTATACTGTCCCACACTGCTTCTATTCTTCCATCCGGAACGGTAAGCATCAGGACATCGCTTGCACAAACGATCTTCTTCAGATCATCAAACACTGCGGTATCGGTAAATGCTGCAGCTTCTTTTGCGCTCTCCACCTGTCTGCTGTAATATCCGGATACGGTTACTGTCTCCGGAAGATTCTTTTGTATCTTTTCTTTTTTCAAATTCTGCTCAAGATACTTTCCAAGTGTAAAGCCTACTTTGCCTGCACCGATAAATCCAATCCTCATATGATCACCTGCTATCGCCTGTTCTATCTGTGGTGTAAATCAGGTATAGTTTCTTTCGAATACCATCCGCCCTTTACAATACCATTTACAAGGTAAAAAGTAAAGCAGGAGAACCTGAATTTATCATCATTTTTTCTCCTGCTTTTCTTCTGTTTTCACTCTATGCAGATCACATATCTACATATGAAATCATCATTTTATATGACCTGCAACTGATTAATTATATTTTGCTATTACTTCTGCATTTGCCTTCATAGCTGCAGCTTCCATGGACTCACGTTCTGCTAAAAGTTTCTTTCTTACTTCTGCATTGCTATTTCCAATGATCTGAAGTGCCAGGTATGCTGCATTCTTGCTTCCGTTGATCGCTACTGTTGCTACAGGGATACCGGATGGCATCTGAACGATAGAAAGAAGTGCATCCATTCCATCTAATACTGAACCGGAAATCGGTACACCGATAACCGGAATAACTGTCTGGCTGGCTACGACACCCGGAAGTGCTACCTGCGGCAGTAATGATAACCTGTGTTCCGTTATTATTTGCTTCTTCAATAAACTCCGAAAGTCCCGCATGCGCTCTATGTGCAGACAGACATCTCACATCAACAGTTACTCCATACTCCTTTAAAATGCCGATTGCCGGCTCAACCTTTGGCAGGTCACTTGTTGATCCCATTATGATTGCTACTCTCATGTTTTACATCCTTCTTTCTTACTTTATTATATTTTTAATATTCCTGTGCACTACATATCTATGTATTACACAATAGTATACTACTTACTGTTCAGATACTGATCGATAATCTCACTTGCACCTTCATAATCCATCGCATCTACCGTCATCCTTAACGCATTTAAGAATTCTATGTCAGCATCGCTATATTCATATTTTTCTATCTCGATAAATATCTCTTTAACAGACTTGATATCCGCATCCCGTAAGAAGCTACGCATATCCTTCAGCTGTCCACGATCAACAGAATCTTTCATTATCTTTTCCTGTGATTCTTCTGGATTGATCTTATCAAGATAAAGTCCGATATCCTTAAATAATCGTCTCAACATTGACACAAATTCATGCGTATTCTCTTTTGCATACTGCATATTTCCTATATTAATTGCCGATTCAAGATTGGCCGCTTTACGTTCGATGCTGTATGCGCCGATATTACCACTGCTGCTCTTAATATCATGAATGATATTCCGATATTTTCTGACATCATCGTCGATATATTCTTCCAGTCTGTCCGCATCCTGTTCATAATCTTCCTTAAACGCCATAATAAATCGGTTAAATGTATCAAAATTGCCACCAAGCATCTTCAATGCATTTTCTACAACAATACTGTTCTCCAGAATATAAACATCATCCTTAAATCTGGATTCACTGATATATTGTCTGATATTGCTTGTCTTTTCTTTGATCTTCTCCTCCGGCAGGAATAACCGGAACACCCGTTCAATTCCATCCATTTCAAGGGGTTTTACCAGAACATCACTGAATCCCTCTTTAACAATCTCATCCCTGTTGCTCTCTACATTATTCTCTGAAAGCGCAACAATCGGAACTCTCTTATACTCTTCTCCATCCAGGCCTCTGATCTCACGAACAGTATCTGCTCCATCCATAACAGGCATCACGGTATCAATAAATATCATGTCATATGGTGTCACCATTACCTTATCGATTGCCTCAAAGCCCGATAATGCCGTATCACAGACCAACTCATATGATTCAAATATAACTTTCTGGATTCCCAGACTGACATCAGAATCATCTACAAGAAGTATACGTACATCCGGCAGCCAGATTCTGGAACTCGAGTTACGGAAGGCCAACTCTTTTCGCTTGCTAACATTATAATTTACATAGCTGTAATCAAATACCTGCTGTATGATCGAGAACCGGATCGTCGTTCCTGCTCCATATGTGCTGTCAACCTCAGGAGTTCCACCCATACTCTCAATCAACTGTCGCGCGATCGCAAGCCCGATACTGACATCAAAATTACCGATATCTGTTCTGTCGTAAGAATCATCCAGATCAAAAAAGCTGTCCAAACGTTCTTCCTTTACACCCGTGCCTGTATCCGATATCTCTATATCCAGATATATACTGTCTTCTTTCTCGCATTCCTCAGGCGGAATCGTACGCCAGTCAACCGAAATACTTATACTTCCCTCTTTCGTCGTCTTAGCCGCCCTTTGATATAGATTAAGCAATATCTCTTTTATCTTTGAACAGTCACCAATCAGTCCATTTGGAATATCATCCTCAATACTTACTTTTATACTTACAAGCTCTCGATTGATCATCTCTTTAAATTGTATTGCCAGTTCTTCGATCACATCAGAAATTGCATATTCCTTTTCAACCAGATCAATTGTTCCATCCTGAAGATTTGATAGTCTGGAAATACCATCAATAATTCCAAGTATCTCATAACCGGAACCATAAACCGTTGATAATTGCTTTAGCTCTTCTTCATTTTGAGAATCTACATTACGGAGCAGCATCTCACTGATTGCAAGAATGGAATTCAACGGAACACGGATCTCACGGCTCAGATAATTAACATAATCATTCTTTGCCCGATTTGATTTTTCTGCTTGCTCATTCTTTTTACTTAATTCTTCTACCTGTTTATTTTTTCTGCCAAGTAATATGAAAATATATCTGGCAACCACTATGATCGTAATACAGGTCAGAATCACAAATAAAGCGATCAGAACCTTTGAAAACGATGTTTCCCAGAATTTCAATTCTTTTACGATTGAGAAAGACAGCGGTTCTTTACAGGCTATACCATCTGAATTCTCGGCCGTCAGGACAAAAGTATAGTCCCCGCCTTCCAGATTTGTATACTCCGCTTCAAGATAATCGGTCCCTGATAAGACACGATCCTTATCTTCAAAGCCTTCCAAATGATACTTTACCTGAATGTCTCCACGATTCACATAACTAAGAACCGAAAATTTCACAACGATACGGTTCGTATCTCCCGGAACGCGGATTTTACCATCCAGATCGGAAAATGCATATTCTTTATCATCAACCGTAACTGATGATATACGGACCTGTGGGGAAACTTCATTTGTATATATCTGATTCAGATCCAAAACACTGAGTCCCTGATCACAGCATACATATACTTTTCCAGTTGCTGATATATATTCTGTAGAATTATCCGAAATACCGGAAATCAATCCATCATTTTTTGTATAACTCTCACCTTCAGGCGCCGCTGAACTAAGCAGATCCCCCTCGTAATATTTCTGAATACCTCTGGATCCGAAGATCCATAAATTGCCGGATTCATCCATGATCAGATCTGCAATAGAATTTGATGAATCAATGGCGCTAATCTGACGAATCACGCCCTCCTGATAGTACAGACCATTGTCTGTTCCGATCCAGATTCCATTACTGCCACCAACAATAGAAGAAACAATATTGGAATCCAGTCCGTCAGCTGCAGATAGTTTTCGAAGATTTGATTCTATGTCGATCGTATACAGACCGGAACCATTAGAACCTGCATACAGCGTTCCATCATCTCCCTGATACAGTGATATGATATCCGCATTTTCCATTCCGGAAAATCTGCCATAACTTGCTGCCACTTTACCATTACTGAGTATAGTAATACCATTCTCTGTACCGACTGCCATGCTTCCATCTTTCAGTTCAATTATACAGTTAACGGCATTACTGGTAAGAAGCGCTTCACTCTTATTATATACTTTATATTTCCCTCTCGGATTAACCTTGATTACACCATAGAGACGATAAGAACATATCCATAAATTGTTTCTGGAATCCACACAAAAATCACGGATACTTTTGCCGGAAAGCATGGTCACCAGATCTGATTCTCTGTCCAATGTCCCATCTGCATTAATGATGTCCAGACCATCATCTGTACCAACATACAATCTCCCCTGATATTCTGTCACACAGTTTACAATGGATTCATTCATGCCATATTTCAGTGTCGCATTCTGGAATTTGCTTCGACCGAGAAACAGAAGTCCTTTTCGATAAGAGGTCATCCAATAATTACCTTCAAAGTCTACCAGAATATCACTCATCGATTCATTAAACGCAAGCCCGGTCACATATTGTATACCGCCGTCCTGATTTATGTAACCTATACCATCATCCGCAAGCACCCAGAATCTATCTCCATATAAGCCAAGCTTATTGATACCACTGAGGGCAGCTGTTGAAATCAGGGTAAAATTTTTATTCGTCGTTAAACGAACAATCGTATGCCCAACCGTACCAATATAGCGATTTCCATCCGAATCCACATACAGGCTGTTCAGATCTTCTTCAGTATATGCCGCCTTATTTGTCTTACTGACGATCTCATTATTTTTAATATTGACAATCGTATCACTGTTTACTATCGCATACACATAAGATTTGTATCCGCCGATTGCAGTCACATCCGGATATACGATATCTTCATCAGCAACTAATGTCATATCTCCGTCTGAATAATAATAAATACCCGAAGATGTTGCCAGCCATATCTTACCCTCTTCATCTTCATACATACTATGGATCGTTGTTATCTCTGCATCGGATGGATTTGTTACACGAAAAAATTTGCCTTTATCATAGACAAACAAGCCATAATTTTCTGTTCCAACATATAACTCACCGGAAGATGTTGATAAAATACTGTTTACAGAATAAGCATTGCTTCCTTCATCTTCACCAAGTGTAAATTTACGGAATTCACTTCCGTCATATCGATACAGACCACTATCCGTTCCAATCCATATATATCCACTGGAAGACTGGACTATACAATTCGCCTCACCGCTCTCAAATCCATCTTCTTCTGTATACTCTGTCTGACTGTAATCAGAGGTAAAATTCTCTCCGGCAGACACAACTAGCCGTGGTGAAAAAAGTATCATCACGGCTGCTGCTATTAAAATAATCATTCTGATTTTTGAATGTAACTGCTTCATAGTTTTCTTATGCACCTAATAAAAATGCTACATATCCTTTTTTAGTTTCGTAAATATCCGCTTTGGAGGTGATCTCCCATGGAGCATGCATGTTTAATACTGCCACACCACAGTCCACAACTTCCATTCCATATAATGATAAGATATAAGCGATCGTACCGCCACCGCCAACATCTACTTTACCAAGCTCTGCTGTCTGATAGTATACTCCTGCATCATCCATCACCTTACGGATAGCTGCGAGATATTCTGCATTTGCATCGTTGGAACCGGATTTGCCTCTTGCACCTGTAAACTTGTTAAATACCATACCTTCACCAAAGATAGCTGCATTCTTCTTGTCAAATGCACTTGCAAAGGTTGGATCATAGCCTGCAGATACATCAGAGGATAACATTCTGGAGGATGCCAGACATCTTCTGAGTGCCAGTTCATTATAACAGCCCATTGCATTCATGATCTCAGCGACTGTATTCTCAAAGAAATGAGACTGCATTCCGGTTGCCCCCACGCTTCCGATCTCCTCTTTATCTGTCAACAGACAACAGGTCGTCTTTTCTACATCTTCTGCTTCCAACATCGCAACCATAGATGTATATGCACATACTCTGTCATCCTGTCCGTATGCCATGACCATACTCTCATCGATTCCACAGTTTCTTGCCTTTCCTGCCGGGACGATCTCAAGCTCTGCTGAAATGAAATCCTCTTCCTTCATTCCATATTTCTTCTTCAGAAGTGCAAGTACCTGTTCCTTTACTGCTTCTTTTTCTTTTCCCTTTAACGGCTTACTTGCAAATAAGATATCCAACTCTTCTCCTTCGATGACCTTATTTGCCTTTTTTTCCATCTGGGTACCGGCAAGATGGATCAGCAGATCGGTAACGCAAAATACAGGATCATTCTTGTCTTCCCCAATGTTTACCTCTACAACCTCTCCGCCTGTCTTGGCAACTACACCATGGATAGCAAGTGGTAAAGTTACCCACTGATACTTCTTGATTCCACCATAATAATGCGTATCCAGATAAGCAAATCCCTCTTTCTCATATAATGGGATCTGTTTGATATCCATACGTGGGGAATCAATATGTGCGCCAAGAATATTCATACCCTTTTCGATATTCTTCTTACCGATGTTAAATAGCGCTACGGTCTTATTCATCCATACCGCATATACCTTTGAACCTTTTGTCAGCTTCCTGCCTTCTTTGATTACATCCTGAATATCTTCATATCCGGCTTTTTTTACCTGTTTTACGATCTCTTTTACACATTCCCGCTCCGTTTTTCCTGCATCCAGAAATTCACGATAAGCTTTACATAATTTTTCCAGCTTTGCAAGTTCTTCCTTGTCATAACTGTCCCATGCATTTTTATCTTTCATTTTTATGCCTCCTAAACATATAAGTCATTGCTTATACTCTTTTTTATATATATAATGGCATTTCTGCGGATCCTGTATGTCACAAGTCCGAGAATTACCAGATAGATTGCAAAGATCATAAAAGAATCCATCCTTGTAAACTTAAATAAACAAAAACCGATTCCACATAGGATCATGGATACCAGAATTGCAATCGCCATATTAAAGAACGCATTCAAATTGCCTCTGAGCGCTCCGTATTCATCTTCCCAGTTTAATTTCGGATGTGTTGCGTCCAACCAAAGGCCAATATAAGTACAACATATAACCGACAATAACGCAATAATAATAAAATAAATTGCTGTCGGCACACTGATATGCATACAGACACATAATACGATAATCGTAATTATAACCGTAATTCCGCTGTATACCAGACTTACACCTGCTTTGATCCCAATCTGTGTCCGATAGCTGACCGGTACATATTTGATAAAGCTGAAATGCTCTCCCTCTCTTGTAAATGAGGTTGATGCGATACTGTTCATTGCTGTTGCAAAGAAGGAAACGATCAGCACCAGCAATAATGCGATCAGATCGGATGCTACAAAACCTTTGGAAAGCAGATTCTCAAATGAAGTCATAAAGTTCTTTGTTGCAGGCAGAACAAACAATGCCACCGCAAGAACCGGCCATATAATATTTACCATTACACAATATTTGCGATATGCCGGTGTCCGGTATAGTATCTTACATTCCTTCAGAAAATATGCTTTGTGAATACTTTTTTTCGCATATGCCGCATCAGAAACCACATCTTCTTTCTTCTCTGCTTTTCCGACAGATGAAACCAGATATACACCACGCAGATACAGCTTGCTTCCAAGAAAGAACAACAGTCCTGCCATAATCACATTTAGCAGAATGAACAGCAGAAAATATGCAATATTGTTCGTTTCAAGCGCTTTTAAGAATACAGGAACCGTAAAGAATATCTTTCCCATGATCACTGTAAACATATTGTTATGATTCATCAGACCATCAATATAATTGTTAATATTGATACTGTCCATCTGAATAAACGATAATAAAAAGAGTCCGAGGAAAATAACGGTTACCAGTCCTGTCATGACATCTACATTCCGAAACAGTTTTATCCGGCTTAAAAATGCCATACAAAGTAAGGCGAAAATACCGCAATATACAAGCGGAAGGATCGGAAGCAGTGCAACTCCGACCAATGCAGTCAGTGCAGATACCGGCTTAAATCCGGCAGCTATGAAGTAGCCTACAAAGCCACTGAATAAAACCATAAACTCCATAACACTCTCTGCAATATATGCATTTACAAATTTGGCTGCTACGATCTCACCCGGCTTTACCGGAAGCGGAAGCAGATGATCCAGATCCGATGAAAAAAACAGTACATTAAACAGTACCATCACCGAAAAGATCATGCCAAATACGGACATCAACTGTATGATCAGCTCTACACCTTCGGTCATTCCTCCGGCTTCTATCAGTGCTTCTGTCATAATATATACAATAAATCCAACGACCAGACAACAGGGAACCATGATACAGAACATCGCAAGTGAACCAAGTGTCTTATATGCCTTCGCTTTTTCTCCGGTGTCCGGCATCGTCATCTCTGTATCCTTTGCCATTACTCTGGTCAAATACAAAAAATTCTTCATAAGCACTCTATTCCTCATGTGTCATTTCTATAAATATATCTTCCAGTGACTTATTCTTATGTGCGGCAACCAGATCATCCAGCGTTCCCTGATAGATATCATGACCTTTCTTGATCATGATGATATTATCACACAATTTCTCTGCAACTTCCAGAACATGCGTTGAGAAAAATACGCAGTTACCTTCATCCGCATGCTCCCGCATCATCTTCTTTAATTCATATGCCGCATTCGGATCCAATCCGGTCATCGGTTCATCTAAGATCCAGACCGGTGGTTTATGTACTAATGCGCCTATTACCATCATTTTCTGGCGCATACCATGCGAATAGCTGACCATTTGTTTATTTAAGCTGTCTTCCATACCAAAACGCCCAGCCATTTCCTCTAACCGCTTCTTACGGTCAGTCTCTGATACACCATAAATATCTGCAATGAAATTCACATATTCCAGTCCTGTCAACCGTAAAAAGATATCAGGATTATCTGCAATATATCCGATCGACTGTTTTGCCTCAAGTGGATCTTTCCGGATATCATGACCATTGATCTGAACTCTGCCCTCTGTCGGATTTAATATGCCTGTCAGCATCTTGATCGTTGTCGTCTTCCCCGCACCATTCTGCCCTACGAATCCGACGATCTCACCTTTCTTAATATGAAAGCTTAAATTGTTTACGGACACAAAATCTTTACCGTAAATTTTCTTTAAGTTATTGGCTATTATCATTCTTTATCTTCTCCCGGTTCTTATCTGTCACACCATCGTTTCTATCTGGTCTGTCATTTATCAAAATACTTCTTTCCATTTGGTTTTAATTATACCAAGCCCCTAATCTCTTTACAATATAAATATACCAAAGGCAGCCTGAAAATACTCTGCATAGTAACAGGCTGCCATCTTCTTTAAATGATTGTCCGCGGACATTTTACTGTTTATAAGTTGATACTGTCATCAAAATGAAAGGCATAGATGATCTTCTCTGTTACCATTCTTCCGGTAAGCTGATGTATCGTCTTTGCATACATATCAAGCTGCACATGATAACGGCTGACCAGATCCGATATCTGATTCACCCGGTCTGTCTTGTAGTCCATTAAAACCACCTGATCTCCTTCCAGAAAATAGGCATCGATCACTCCCTGAACCACGACCATATCCTTGCTGTCTTTATACTCCGGTGATATATCTTCCGGCTTCATGCCGATATAAAACTGCTGCTCCCGGTATAAGGTATGGTTCTTCTGTGCTTCTGCCATACGGATTCCTAGCGGACTGTTGACCATGTTATAAATCTTATCTGCACGGACATGCTCTCTGTACCGTTCTTCCAGATATCCATGATCAAAAAATGACCGGATCTGCTCTCTGATCTCATCCATGCTGTTTCTTGTAAAATCAATAAGCTCCATGATCTTATGGATCACAGTACCCATCTCATTTCCTTTTACAGGCTCCTCCTTCATGCGGGAATGAAGCACCGGTATTGTAAGCTCTGCTTCTGTCACAGGCGGCTGATACAGGTCAGATCCCGGATTCTCCTCTCCGCGGTGTGCCAGTCGTTTGATCTCTGTAACGGACATCTTATTTTTTACTGCCTGCTCTGTTTTATACGGGTAGGTATAATCTAAAAGTTCCTTATACTTTTCATATAACTGACGATCTTCCTGTGCAATCATGCTCTTAGATTTATTCTCTGTTTCATTCTCTGTCTGTACAGCATTTTCTTCTGACATATCTGTTTTTGTTCCGGCAAGTATCTGATTCTGATAGCCGGTCTTTGCAAGTACCCAGGTTGCATAAGTATCCTTTCTGCATACAATATCTTCTGATACGATATGCATAGATAACGCCGATAAGATCCAGTCCATAAAACAGCCGGCTTCCATTCTTGTGATATATGGAAGCTCCATCCGCATCTGTCCGGACGCTTCAATAAGAAAATCAGTCTGCAGCGGATAATCAAAGACTGCCTTTTCCGCTCCGGGGTCTTTTACCGCCGCTGTCATATATAACTTCTCTTTTGCTCTTGACAGGGCAACATATAAGATACGGATTTCCTCCGCCAGCTTCTCTGCATTCATGACACTGAGCATGGCCGCTCTTGCAAATGTTTTCTTCTTCGCACGGTTCTTCCGGTCGATCGCATAACCTGCCAGATAGCTGTCTGCATTTACCGTCACCGGAGATAAGGCATCCAGATTCGAAAAACGATTTGCCAGTCCACTGACAAATACAACCGGAAATTCCAGTCCCTTGCTCTTATGCATCGTCATCATCACAACAGAATCGTCATCATCTCCAAGCACCGACGCTTCTGCAAAATCCAGATCATTCGTCTTCAGCCGGTCCATGTAACGCAGGAAGTTAAACAATCCACGAAAACTGCTGTCCTCATAGGTATCCGCTTTCTGGATCAGCATATCGATATTTGCCTGTCTTCGTTTTCCCGACTGCATCGCGCCAACAAACCAATAATATCCGGTCTGCTCCAATATCGAATGAAGCAGTTCACTGATACTCATATAGTTTTTATCTGCCTTCCAGCTATCCAGCATACGAAGAAACTGTCGAAGCTCCTCTGAAGCTTCTGAGTCCGGCTTTTCTGCATAATAACAGACCTTCTGATAAAAACTTGCCGTCCGCGCCAGATTCTTCTCATGATCCTTGAAGTCCCGGTCATAGATACCTACAATCTCTGCAAGCTCCTGTTCCTTTACACCTGCAAGCGGTGAACGAAGGACTGCTGCAAGTGCATAATCCTGATGGGAATTATCGATCACCGCCAGCATATCAAGCAGGGTACTGATCTCGATCGCATCAAAATATCCACTCTCGCTCTCTACAAATAACGGAATCCCACGCTCCGCAAATGCTTCCTCAAAGGCTTTCGCATTCTTCTTCACACTTCGCATCAATACCGCAATATCCCGGTAAGAAACCCTTCTGGTCTCTCCGTTATCTCCATCCGGAATATAAAGTGGTTTATCACCCTTCACTAACTCATAGATCTCATCTGCGATCATCCGTGCCTCTATATCCACATTTGTTAACGACCGTATCTCTTCCGGCTGGGATTTCTCCGGATCTGCGCAATCATTCCTTACGATCAGGATCTCGGATCCATACCCCATATTATTCTTGTCCTGTCTTCCGATATGCAGCTTTGCCGATTCATCATAATCGATCCCGCCCAGATTCTCTGACATCAACGGTTCAAAGATCTGGTTGATCGTATCAATCACCTTTCCTGCACTTCGGAAATTATTCGAAAGCAGGATCTTCTGATCTTCTGCATCTTCCAGGTCAGAATATGTATTATATTTATTCAGGAACAGATCCGGTCTTGCCATACGAAAACGGTAGATACTCTGCTTGATATCCCCCACCATAAACATATTCTTCCGATCTTCTCCGTGACCTGTCACACAATTTAAGATATCTTCCTGTAAAAAGTTGCTGTCCTGATATTCATCGATCAGGATCTCACGATACCGTCTGGCAACCGTCTTTCCTGCTTCCGATGGAATCACACAGCCATTCTCATCCGTTCCTGCACACAGGATATCATAGGCAAATTCTGAAATGTCACGGAATTCATACAAATTCCTGTCGAGCTTTTCTTCCTTTAACCGCTCCATATAGGAACGTGTCAGGGATAATAAAGCTGACAATGGTCCTTTCATCATCGCACATTCTGCAAGTATGACACCTGTCGGACGGAACAATGCCATCATGTCCTTTACACTTCCACGATAGGTCTGCATAGTCGTCTTTACATACTGCTGTTTCTCCGGATCACAGGCTGCGATACGCTTCAGATTGGAAAATTTGGAAACCCGTTTATATGCCTCATCCATATCCTCGGCCTGTCTCAGATTCCGCAGTAATTCCAGATCCAAGCGTATAATAGGATCATAACCTGCAGGGCCATCTGCTTCGCCTGCGATCTCTAAGCACTGTTCTGCCTGACCGATCGCTGAATCAAGCGTGTCTGCTACGATCTGCATATAATCCCGATACCATTTTAAGGTATACAGTTCTTCCTTTGTTGATACTTCAAGTGCTGTTTCTGCTTCATTTATCCAACGTTCCGGCTTCGGATAACCGGAAGCAACCCGGTAGATCTGATAGACCAGCTCCCGGATCTTCTCATCCGATTCTTTTCTCGCAAAGCTGTCTACCAGTCCGATAAATTCATCGGATGCTTCCTGATATTTCTGTTCTAATACTTCATCCAATATATCATTCTTGATCAGATCCATCTCTGCATTATCTGCTATATCAAAAGAGGAATCGATCCCGATCATCTGAAAATAGTCTTTTACGATTCCAAGGCAGAAGCTGTCGATCGTCATAATATCTGCCCGTGGCAGCAGGGATAACTGCTTAACGATATGCTCATCCTCCGGATGTTCTTCGGCTGCCTGCTCAAGCTTATCGGCAATCTTCTCTTTCATCTGGGCAGCCGCAGCTCTGGTAAATGTTACAACCAGAACCTCATCAATATCGATCTTCGCCTCTGTCTTCCTGCCATCCGCATCAACTCCCATGACCATCTCAAGAATCCGTTCTACAAGGACAGCCGTCTTACCGGAGCCTGCCGCAGCAGATACCAGAAGATTACCATGTCTGGAATTAATGACTGATTTCTGTTCATCTGTCCATGAAATACCCATCTCTGCTACTCCTCCCTGTACCGCTTAAGCTTCTCGTTATCCGGTCTGCGATATTGATTTCCGCCATTCTTGACATCAAAATGACAGATATTCTTAAACTCACAATAATCACAGCCTGTATTGCTCTTATTCTTATATGGCTCGATCGCGATCTTTCCCTTTGCGATCTGACTTCCAAGTTCTTCTATATTCTCTCTCGTCAATTCCATGATCGTCCGGATCTGGTCTGCCGATACCACATTCTCACTTTTCTTGATGTCACCATTTTTATCAAGTTTTACCGGAAGTGACTGATTGCAGGTATGATCCATCTTCTGTATCACGGCAGGTGATTCATTGACAAATCCCTGCAGCTTCATTTTCTCCATTCTCTCAGCGTCTAATTTCTCCTGATCCGAGAATTCCGGCTGCTCTGTACCGGTATCAATCTCCGAAGATTCAATCTCAATCACCGGATCATCAAAGCTGTAATATAATAAACCGGCGATCTGAATATTCTTATCGGGATAGATCATTTTTTCAATCTCATATGCGATCGCAGAATAGGTCACAAGCTGAAGCTGTTCTCCATTCAGGACTTCCTCCAGACTGAGTTTTCTGGTGGATGATTTGTAGTCGATCACCTTGATATAAACCGTTCCATCCTCTTCTTCCACATCTACACGGTCGATCTTACCATTGATACTCATCTGTATCTGATTTGGAAGCTCAAACAGATAAGAACCGACTTCATCCTTTGCGGAATCAAAGGTCTTTTCCAGCATTCCAGGCTTCATGCTGCCAAGTCTTATATGCTTCTGTAACATACCGGCGGATGTCTGTGCCATACGTTCGATCATCTGAAGCATGTAGGCATTTCTTGCATTATCTTCAAAGAAATCTCCTGCCGATTCCTCTGCTGCACGATTTACAAGCTCCGTGACCATCAGCATTCTCTCATCTTCCGGAAAATTCTCCCAGTCATTATTTCTGGTGTCTCTTACCTGCTTAAACAGTCCTTCCATTACACTGTGAAGGATAACTCCGACATTTCTGACATCGACCTGATACATTTCCCGCTCTTTTAAACGCAGACCATATTTTAAGAAATATGCAAATCCGCATCTGGCATATAATTCAAGCTTCGATACTGATGCATGCAGATATCTGCCATATAACAGGGCGATCGTCTCCGGTGGAAGCTGTTCTGCCACGTTTCTGTATGTTCTGCCTTTATAAATGGCTGTCAATTCTCCGGCAAATCCCTTTTCTGTCAAGATTCTTGTCAGTATCCGGCTCTCTGCATCTTCGCTATCCTCTGCACGGAGAATCCGTCTTAATGAACGGTTGACGGTATCCGGCATACAGGAAGCAGCATCATACTCCTCTGCCTGAAGGGATGGAAAAATATTGCTGATCCTTCCAAGCAGATAAGACGGACGCATGCTTTCAAGTGATGCGCTTAATTTATGATACGATATATACAGATGATCGGATGGTTTCGTCAGTATCGTATAAATATAAAACTGCTCGATATAGCTGTTCTGTTTGTCGGATGGAGCAAGCTCCAGGCCGCAGTCTGACAAAATATCCCGGTCTCTGTCACTTAGGATTCTTCCCTTTTTCGGTGCTTTTGGCACGATTCCATCATTGACCGATGTAAAGAATAACACCTTTATGTGATTTAATCTTGACCTTGTGATATCTCCGATCAACACCCGATCAACCGTAGGCGGTACAACACCGACTTCAATATCTGAAAGTCCGGTATCCACGATCTCATAAAACTCTTTCACGCTCATCTTTGTATCGCCTAAGAGTTCCGCTATCTTATCAAATAACCGGACCGTTTTCTCAAAGATCTGACCATAAGCATCTCCTTCATTGATCCGGTTTTCTTCATATAATTCATTCTTTCTGGCTTCTAACTTCTCATACATATGAATCTGAAGCAGAAAGTCATAAAGGGCTTCCACATAATCTTTTGTGACTGCCTTTTTATCTGCAAAGACCTTACGGATATCCCCAAACATCTTCATAAATGCCTGACGGATCTCTTCTATATTTACCGGAGAGGTCTTCTCATAGTTTTCAGATACTGCCCGGTTCCATCTGCTGTAGCCACGGACACCACGCTTTAATGCATAATTTTCCAGAAGCTCTATATCCTCAAAGGACAGATCTGTCATACCCGCTTTTAAGAACCGGAACACACTGTCATAGGAGAAATCATCTGCCAGAACCGCCAGTACACTTCGGATCGTTTCCGCACATGGATTTGCTTTCAGGCAGGCATTTGCATCGATAAATACAGGGATCTCATATTCATTCATCACCCGTTCATAGATGTGGGATGCCTGTTCCAGATCTCCCGCTACGATCGCGATATCCTTATAACGGTATCCTTTCTCCCGCACGAGCCTCCTTATCGTAGATGCGACAAATACGATCTCATCCTGCGCATCTCCTGTCGCTGTCAGATGGATCCGCTCTAATGGCTGCTTCCATTTCTGATACGGACTACGGAACAAATTCCGCTCCAGAAAAAACAGTTCCCGGTTCTCCCCCAGACGATAGTTGATTGTTCCAGGCAGAACGACCGGAGACTCGATCTCCACACCAGCGAC
>ERZ779829.186-NODE-186-length-27553-cov-16.618881_pt1 | contig 27553 bp, 28 predicted proteins | sample MGYA00511562_ERZ779829 | MGnify/ENA primary metagenome ERZ779829 (study PRJEB29588, sample SAMEA2151677) | human gut metagenome | biome: human gut; feature: human-associated habitat; material: faeces | place: Denmark | collected 2008/2010 ... | reverse complement strand
GCCCTGGCATCGCTCTCGGGGAAGAGCCCGCCCCAGCCCTTGGTCACCTCGCGCAAGCCGTTAACGTCGGATGCCATGAAAGGCTTGCCAACGCTCATGCCCTCGATGTTGGACAGCGAGAGGCCCTCCCAATGACTCGCCATGCACACCACGTCGGTACTCTTCAGCACACGAGGCACATCGGTGCGCAAGCCCCAAAAGCGCACGCGAGAGGCCACGCCAAGCTTCTCGGCCAACGCCTTCACCTCGTCCATGCGCACGCCGCGACCCACAAGCCACAACTTGTGGCAATCGGGCAGCATGGTCATGGCCCTGACGAGCGTGTCCTGGTCCTTGGCATCACGGAAACCTGCCACCATGGTCACTACGAAGTCATCTTTTTGTCGCCCCGTCACGGCATCGGGCAGTGGCTCGGCATCGTGGAAGGCGTTAACGTCAACACCGTTCTCTATGGTCAATATGCGGCCATAGCGACTCGACCGCCTGTCCATCCACTCACCGCCCATATACTCTCGAAGCTTGTCCTCGGCCACCTTCGAGATGCATATCACGTGGTCGTAGCGGCCATACATCCAGCTCTCGACGGGGGCATACCACTTCCAACCGCGTTTGCGGTTGGAAGTGGTATGCTCTGTCGAGCAGAGCTCGACAGAGCATAACACTGAGGCCAAGGCCACGAAGAGCTGTGGCGAGGAGTTGTGGGTGTGCACAATGTCGTAGCGGCGCATTATGCGCGCAAGCTTTACCACATACAAGGGGTTGTAGAAGCCCTTGCCAAGTTTCCATATCCTTATGCCTGGATTCTCGCGGCGCAGCCGCTCCATGAGCGGTGTCTCCACTCCATTGAACAAGCACACTGCGACCTCATCGCCCATGGCGCGAAACCGCGGCACGAGGTTCACCACCAAGGTCTCGGCGCCACCCGTAAGCAGCGAGGTTATCACTTGCAGTATTTTCATCTTTTTTTGTTTATGCTTTGCAGGGTGCCGCAACTACCTCAGAAGCCACCATTGAAATAGGCACGCGTCTGAACATAACTTGGCTCATAGAATGCACTCGAATTGTAATTGTCAATAGTGTCGCACAACGGGGAGTCGTAGACCTGCATAACGGTAGTTGGCAAGTCTTCCCCCTGACATACAGACTCTATAAGGCGCGCATACACCTTACCCATCTGGATTGGCGACGGCACTTTGTCGGTAAACCGTGGATCCACCGCAGTCACGTCAACATTACCCGGTTCAAGGTGATAACGCGACACCCAATCATCCACCACCTGTAGAGGATTGAGACAATGGTTTACGGCAGCAGTGGAAAGTTCGTGCCATACGCCGCCATGTCCCATCGCGTGCACTACGTAACGGTTGCGGCGATGCATGGTTCGTGCCACTCGCTCTATCATATAGCACACGAAATACAAGTCATTAAACGTGACATCCTCATCGTGGAAGTATTTGTTTTTCATAATTTATAATACGATTTATATGTAAGTGTGGTAAGGGCACGGTCGGTACAAAACAGCATCTGATGTGTCGGATGTTTGAAACGCGCCAACGCCCAAAAGGCATCACGAGAAATGCGCCCATTCATGAAATCCTCTACATAATCCCATATATCGTCATCTGCCATTGGGCCTTCCACAATATCATAAGAATGGCACTCACCATGTCGGCATGACGCAACGAAGTCGAGCCACTCATCTGTCATCGTATCAAATACCTTTGTGCGAAGCGCTGGGTTCGGACAATACTCATAAATGCAAACAATATGATTGGCACGCCTTGTCATTGCCCAACGCTGCGCCTGTCGCTCAATACGGGTACAATAAAAGCCAAAGCCGAAGTCCTTGTTGTAGCCCACTACCCTCACCTCAGGCTTTTCCACCACCACATTGGTCCCATGGTATAATAATATTTTTTCCTCCACGATCGTTTTCTATTTTTTATCACCAATACGACACGATTATTTTGCTAAACTTTTTTGCCATCGCGCACATGCATCATCCAGCCCAGGGGGCGGAGCCAATGCCAACGCAGGGCCACACGCGGCACCACTGACGTGGCCGTGCGACAATGCCAGAACCGCCAGAAGTTGATGGCGGCCTTCACCTTCACCAAGAACGGCACGGGACACTCGGTGAGCTCGGCATAGGTAAGCATTGACGCGCTCGGGTTGCGCATCCTCGCCCTCGTGATGCCTGCCGTGATGCCGTCGGGCTGGTAGTCGGCAATGTATATAGGCTTGTTGATGTATCGCAGCCTGTATCGCCGCGCCATGCGAAACCACACAAGCTGCTCGGGGCAGAAACGCTCGCCAGCGAATTCAGGGAACGGGAACTCTCGCAACACCTCAGTGCGGAACACCTCCTTCATGTCGCCCGTGACGTGATGGCGATAGCGAATGTCAATAGCATTGCAGTCTATATGCTCTTGAGGCAATCCAGAGCCTATCACCTCACTAGTGTCCATGGTGATGTCGAGACCGGCAATGCCGGCAAACGACTTGTCATCAGAAATGTCGTGCCATGAGTTTGCCACGGTCTCCAAGGCGTCGTCGGTGAGCAGGTCATCGCTGTCGGCTATGAAGAGCAGCTCGCCACGCGCACGCTCCGCGCCAATGTTTATTGCCATGTGCTTGCCGCCGTTCGCCTTGTAGACATAGCCCATGGGAAAGGCTCCGCCACACTTTTCTTTAAGGTTTGCCACCACCTCTCGTGTGTCGTCGGTTGACCCGTCGTCCACCACAATCCACTCGAAATCCTTGTTGGTCTGGCGCAGCAAACTGTCAAACAGCCTCGGCAGCAGCGAAGCACGGTTGTAAGTAGGGGTGAGTATTGTGATAAAAGGGTGTTTCATAGTCATGATAGATATAATATTCCTTATAATAGTACATTAACAGAAGGGAATGGCACAATCCACAAATTTATTGTCATCTGTATCTTCTTGTATTAAATTGAACTCAAAATAGACTGAGACGATGCGTCCATAAACGAGAATATTAAATGAGTATACTTTTCACTTGCAAATCTACGAATTATCTACGTAAGAAGCAAATAAAAGAACCAAGAATCATCTATTTATTTTTCAGCGAAACACGAAGCGCGAGGCGCATAGCCTTACCCTGTCTATCAGCCAGCAAGCCAAGAACACGGCCACGAGAAACATGGAGATTGCAGCCACCGTGACGAGGCCTGACGTGGAATTGTAGATGGACTTAACCGCCATGGCAAAATAATGGAACACCAAGGGATCGAAATGGATGATGTAGACGGCGAAGCAAGCCGTGGCAAGACTGTTGACCAAACGGCTATGGAAGCGCAGATGGGAGAAAGCATTGAGCAATCCAATGGCACCAACGATCACCAACGGGTTGTCGTAGCGCAGCATGCGAGCCCAATTGCCCACCAAAACCAACGCCACCACGCTTACCGTCGTCACGACAGCAAGGCTTGCCACATACACCAACCCACCATGCCGCGACAAAATGCGGACAGGATAAAGCCGAAAATAGCGTGCTGTGAGATAGAGGCCAAAAAAGAAAGTGATGCTGTAACCACTAAAATAGTCCAGCGTCCCAGATGTCCAACAATAGTAGCACTGGAAAACATAAAAACCGACCAGCAGCAACTGAAGCTCTCGTTTGGAAGCCTTTTCCACGAATGCGTTGAGCACAGGCGAGAAAATGTAAAGCCCCACGTAGGCCATCACGAACCAGTACTCATCAGTCAAGGCGAGGCACACCTTAATGTCATGCATGTTGAACGTAGCGTTGCCCGTAAGAAGAAAGACAGCATAGATGCCCCACAACAGGAATAACACCTCGAAGAGCAGCTTTGCCAGGCCTTTAGGCTTGGCATGTATGCCAAACCAACCGGAAATCATCACGAAGATGTTGACACCATACACTGCCATTGCACCGAAAAGCATCCGGGCTATCGAAGGAGCCGGGACTGAAAACACTTCGGCCCTTGATGGCAACCCGAGCACCCTCGCGTTGGCATGGCACACCAAGACCATGACTATGGCCACTATGCGCAACAGTTCGATGCCCGACTGCCGCAGGTTGTCACTCTTCTGTTTGTTGTTGCTTGTGCACATTGGTGTTGCCGATGTTAAAATCCGTCTTGAACCTTAACGGTTCCCGATATAGCTTGTTGAAATCATACATGTGGTCATACTCATAATATCGCCAAGAGTAGTCGTTGTCGCGCACTCCGTCGCTCAAGAATGTCTTGTAGGGATAGAGATTCGTCAGCGGTGGCGTTTGCCAGGCCATGTACACACGTACATAGAGCAGCAGCGACACCACAATCATCATGGGCCCGAACACCTGCCTGCGGTCGCCCTGCGTGCAAATGTAGGTAATGGTGGATATGATGCCTATCATGTAGTACCAGCTCAGGCGACCGCCATTCTCAGAGCGGATGAAGAAAAGAAGCATGACGCAAAACACGAGTGCCATGTTGAGCATGAGTATGTTTACGCGACGGTTGGGTATGCTCGCATAGCTTTTGATGATGAAATATAGGAAGAACGCCGCCTCAAGCAGATAATCGACGCGGAAACCGCCCAAAGCATTGTATTGGGCATTCTTGGCTATCATGCTGTTGACGTCGCCGTAAGCATTGAATATGGCATTAGGTATTGGCGAGATGCCTATGACGAGAGCCACGCCCATGACCGCTAATATCGTCTTGACCGAATATTTCCTTATCGGCACGAAATATATGGGAAGGAACACCAAGGCCGACTTGTGCAACGTGGACGCAATGAACCAGACCAAGAGAAACTTCCACAACTGACGCTTGAGTATGTAGCGTATGCTGAGCCATGCCAAAGTGGCGCCAAGCACCTGTCGCAGGTAGGTGAACGAGAAATAGAACCACAAGGCCATGAAAAGCATGAGAGCATAGGGGTAGTTGACGCAATAGTCGCGCAGCGACTGATAGAGCAGGACATAGATGAGCAGCGTCAGCACGAGGATGAAGATGTAGCGATTGGCCGTGAACCACGATATGATGATGTTGAGCCATATATAGCCCGACTCACCTGGGAAATAGTTGAACACGCCTCTGTCACCATAGGCTTGCCCACTGGTGGTGACGTCGGCAATGCTATCGAAAGCCTCGCCATAGATGTAGCGGTCGTAGCCGCCAAACATGTCGCTCATGCCCACGAAAAGGGCTATCAAAGCCAAATAACCAATAAGGAAGACCTTGCTTCTTCCGTCACCGGAAGTCTTGAACGCGATGAGCGGTATGGCGAAAAGTATGAGATAAAGCCACATAAAAAAGATGTATTGTTGTCTTGTTGATATTAAACATTAGCCTCAGGCGTGCCATTTGGCCAAAATAGTGACCGCGCGCATGCCGCGCTGTCATGGGTGGCCAGCACCCGGCTCCGCCCCTTGGCCGCCATGGCCTCATAGCGCGACACGTTTGCCGCTATGTCGCGCAACCTTGCCACGGCCTCATCGGCATCGTGGAAAAGCACGCAACTGTCACCATCTGTCACGTCTATGTTCTCAAGCGCGAAAGGAGAACCCATCTCCAACAGTCCGTTGGCTATGGCGTCGAGCACCTTGCCTTTGGTGCCGGTGCCCACGTCGATGGCGTTGACCTGTACGTCGTGCCTCTGCAGTTCCTCTATATAGTCGGGCGCGAAGGCTATGTGTTGGCATGTCCACCCCGCCTTGCAAAGCCTGTCGGCCCATGTCTCCCAGCCTTTGCCGAGAAAAGTGACCTCGAAGGCCGACTTCAAGTATTCATCGGTCATCATGGCCTCAAGCAACCTGTCGCTGCCATGCTGGCAATAGAAGTCATAGCGTCCGGCGAAGAGCAAACGAATCATTGGCTTGTGAAAACGGATGGCCTTGTCGCGATGGGCGTAAAGCGGATGGGGCAGGAACACGACCTTGGCCTCGGGGCACACCTCACAGAAGAATGCCGCGTCTTGACGGCCAACGAAATGAAACGTAGCCTTATAGCGTCGCATGTCACGCTCCATGCCGCGATATTGCCAAAAGGCCATGGCGTAGCGCATGACCTGCGGCAGCGAGAGCGTGGCGAAATCCTTGCTCAACAGGCGGTGGTAGTGAAGCGACTCGCAGTCGGGCATGGTCACGACACAAGGCTTGTCGGGGAAAAGTCGCGAGAAGCAGGCGGTCTCCTCACCATAGATCCACACCATGTCGGGCGCATAGTCAATAATGGAGGCAAGGGCCTTGTCGCCGAGCCGGAGATAGCGAAGGTAAGGGTAGCGCAACAACACTCGCAGCACCGCAAGGCGCAGCTTGAACATCCACGCCATCCACCTTGGTTGCCGCATTACGTGTACTCGCACGCCGAGTGCGCGCTCCGTCTCCTCCACGTCGCCAGCCGAGACGTGGTTGCTATTAAAGCTCCACACCTCAAACTTCGCCTTGTCGCCAGCTCCCTTGATGAGATGGTAAGGCAAAGCCGATGCCGCCCCACGGTTGTTGAACGTGGGTGTGGGAATTGATATTAACGCTATCTTCATTGTATGAGATGGTTAGTATTCAAGTCTATTATTTTTTATTATTGGGTGCTAAGATAGGCTTTTTAGTGTTTCCACCAAATGTTTCCGAGATTATTCCACCGTATTTCACGAAAGCTATTCACTTTATCACAAAAGGATTTGGCGTAATCTGAATTTTATGCTCTGCCAAGTTTTTATACTGACGAGAAGTTTTCAGAATGCAGACTTTCCCGGATGGAATCCAATAATGAGCATTATCGTTTCTTATGTTTGCCAAAGCCTTTCCTTTGCCAACAAGCCACCCTTCAAGCCATTGAACTTTCTTCACCATTTCCTTTACATTACTTGTGTTTGCGGGATGAACTTCCACAAACCAAGCTTTTTGATTATAGCCTATCGCAAAATCCCATCTCGAATCTTGTGGATAAATCGACTTTGTACACTCGTCAATATCCACACTACCCAAAAGCTTACTACTATCTCTTATTGACAATTTCGACGAATTGCCCTTCAAAGCTTGTAATCCTTTACGATAACCTTTTTTCAAGTCATCTATACTGTTCACGGCAGACTCAAATACGTTCGTATGTTGTCTCACGTCCTTCCTATTCATGTCCTGGCAATTATGGTTCCTGATAATACTTCCCAACTACATCAGACGCTTTTCCTGAAAAGGCAGACAAGCCTCCCCACTCTGATATTTTTAGATTTTCATCACCAACATCCAATGACGAAATGTCAGTAGAAGAAACGCCATTACCTTCAGAAGAAAAATAGTAAGTCTTCAACGTCTTTTCCTCCAAACCATTCAAGACCCTTGCTGCCGTGCTGTTTTTGCCAATGTCAAACAATTCACAAAGAGCGGTTCTGAAATCATCAGCAGGCAGATTTTTGAGAGACTCAAATACCCAGGCAAATTCCAGCAATGTTGGAGAATGAGTTGACACCATGACTTTATAGCCAGACTGCATCAACTCAACGATTTCCAATATCACAGTCTGAATGGCACGAGGATGCAATCCCATCTCTGGCTCCTCAATGACCACCCATTTGTAATCATCCTTATTGATGACAGAAGTTGGAGGCCCTGACAAACAATACATCGCCAAAAGTAAAGGCATAAACTCTTTCTGGCCTGCACTCCAAGTCATGAAAGGAAGACTGACATCGTTCACGCTAAGTTTCATCTTTCTTTGTCCAGAACTTTGGTCGATAATTACCTTTGCCCCATGAAAGACTGACTCGTCAATGGATTTTTTCACCGCACCCTTTAGACGATTACGCATTGGAAATATTACGTCAGGATTACCTAAACCGCTTTGTATGAACACGCGCAACGTTTCACTGAAGTTCTTCAGCACAAATGGAGCAGAACCATCAAACTCCATGAAATACTTTGGACGTCCATCCGCTATACCCAATATACGTTGTGCCGGAATATAAAACACCGACTCCTTAACCGTTTGCCTATTCTTGGAAGGCTTCAATAAATCATCTACTGAAAAGACTTTATCCGAGACTTCTATCTTCGTGTCATTTGTAAACAAGCCATGCAACCCCTCCCCAAAATAATAATCAAGAATAGGATTTGCATCTGTCTTGGATAAAATATAATTATATTTACGTAATATTTCAACTATGCAAACTCTGTCGATGACCAACTTGAATAGTTCTAAAAACAAGCTTTTCCCACTTGCTTGTGGACCTATCAAAATTGTCAAGTCGCCCAACCTCACATCAACAGATCTTATCGGGCCAAAATTCTCTACCTTTAACTTTGTCATGATCTTCTTTTGCTAATTGTACCGTTTGCAAATATAGCTATTTAGCTTGACAAACACAAGTAATCCACGAGAAATAATCGTTTTCCAGCACAGGAAACACCTGCAACGCTCCATCCATCATGTCAGATGCCTTGCAGGACGCCGGTCTTGTGCCGGCCCCACAACCTTACACAACACATCCTTAACAAAAACAGGTCTTTAACGACCACAGTTATTCCCGAGCCCACTATCGCGAAAACAGTGTGTGGCTCAGCAGCTCTCTCCACTGCTCTACTATTTCTGACAAGCCGAAACGGTGCGACATTTGCTCGGCGTATTGCCCCATGCGCCGGCGCGCATACTCATTGGACATCAACTCGCCAAGGGCGAAGGCCAAGCCATGTATGTCGCCCACTCGCTTCACGAGAATCCCACTCTTATGGTCTTCTATGATTTCCGACGGACCACTCTCGCAGTTGAACGACACCTGAGGAAGAGCACAAGCAGATGCTTCACACAACACCAAACCAAAACCCTCAAAACGAGACGACAACACCATGATGGAATGGCGTGCGTACTCTTGCGAGATGTTCTGCGTTCGTCCTCGCAACACCATACTGCCACTAAGCCCCAAGTCGTCAATCTGTCGCTGCAAAGGTTCTCGCAAGTCACCTTCTCCGTAAATATCGAGAGACCAATCAGGGAAACGCTCATGCTCCAGCTTCCATGCCTCTATTAGAAGGTCAAAACCCTTTTGCCCATCGAGGCGACCAACGGCAATTACACGCTTGGAGGAATAGTCGGGCTCCTTGGTCTTGGTTATCGTGATGGGGTTGTAAATCTGCGTGACATCAGAGATATGCCTCCGCCACCTCTTAAGATCTTCTTTTGATAGGCATATCACGTGGTCGTATTTACTCGCAACCAAAAGCCTACGATATGTCTTGAGAGTACCCACCAACCGATTCACGGCACGAAATCTCGACACATGACAAGTCATCATGTCATAGTTCAAGGCAAAGTGAAACCACAACACCTTTTTTGAGCCATCTTTAAGCACTGATAGGAAAAAATACTCCAAAGACCCAAGCGAAATGGTAACATCCTGAGGATTGTCTACCAAGTATTGTTCCAACCGTGCCTTATATTCCTGTCTCAACCTCTTTGGAGCGAAATCATCTCTTACGATACCAAGGTCCACACGCCTCACTCCTTCTTCAAAGCCAAAGAAATCTGGTCGCCCATTGTTGAATGCAGTTATCACAGTTATATGATAATCGACGCACAACGCATTGGCAATCACTGTCAGCATGCGCTCCATGCCACCAGAATTGAACGTGGACTCCAAGCAAAAACCAATGTTCATTGGAATGATGGAAAACTTATTTGTTGTACTTATTCAAAAATCTCTTCAGATGATAATACTTAAATGAGTTTGGTCTGAACAAATGAAAAATCAAAGCAAACAAGTAGAAAATGTCTTTTATTAACATTTCTATAAAATCAGGTATCCATGGTCGGATATACCAGTTGATATAATATCTAATCTTTGAAATTTTAATCCGTTTCCTATTTACAGCTGAGACCTTAGTTCTTTTGGGGTTAGGGAACCTTGACAACTCCACATACTTCCAATAATACTGGTCATTAGGAATCCGAATGTCAAGCCATGGCTTAACGTGTGTCGCATAATGAATGATAGAAGCATCAAACAAATAATCTATGTAATCAAATGTTTTTTGGTTGTCACCCAAAATTGCGATTGTTAACGGTGCTCTCCCATATTTGTTTGGCAACTGAAACCAATGATTACGGAACGCATAGTTCAAGACATCCTGATCTTCAAAAAAGAGTTCCTTAGAATGTTTGTCTATGAAGTCAAACATGACTTCCGAACTATTATGCTCACGCCAATATTGCATGTTGATTAGAAGGACTCCCGCGCAAAAGTACTTACTGTCAAGACCTAATCCTATAAGCATTCTATGAGAATTGGAATAAGGGCAGGAATCATTAACAGCTGCAACGCCAAAGCCGTCCAGGTTCACCTTGAATAACTCAGAGATGTCTTTCAAGACTATCACATCGCAATCTAAGTACAGGATTCTATCAATTGTCTCGTCAAGAAGTGATGGAAGAAGAAGCCTATAGTAAGTGGCAATACTTAAATCTTGATGAATAAAATGAACATTGCTTAACTTGCTCTCATCAACATTATAAAACTTAATGTTTTGATGATAGCAATTACACATTTCTTCCAAAATATCTTGACAAGACTTTGGTAACAAATGATGTAGCAAATGTATAGTAATGTTATGCTTCTTATTGTTCTCCAGCACAGAACACAACATTGCCATACAATGCTGCATATAGTTAACATCCGTACTGCACGTAATATGAATATTCATAGTGTTGATATTAGAATTATCCGAGAATAAAATTAAACTATTTGCGTTGAGAATTTTAGCTTATCCAAGAATTCTATTAATTATGGAGATTAAAAAATATTTCATAAAACTTTTTGAAGAGAAGAATGCATGTCCCTTAAACTGTCTGTAAATATCATGATACCATTTAGTAACAGGAAGAGCCCATGAATAATCACCGCATTGACCATATATGCGATGCTTAAAACTTGAAAGTGATTCCTTAATATAGTTAGTTTCCAAGACAGTGTCACAAGAAGGCAATTGGGAAATATATTCACTTAACCACTTATCAAACAAAATGGTTGCCTTAAGTTTAAAGAAGTCAACATTCTTGTCTTGCTTTGAACTTGAAATATTAATGTTAGAAAGTCTAAAACTGAAAAGGATTTGATTCGTATTAGCTTGCCCTTTCTCTTGCATAGAGATAACAGTTTGCATATCGCTAAACCACGCATAAGGCAAATCTGCGAAACCACCAGCTTGCCTCAAAGCATCTGTGCGAAATACGTAGTTGCCAACACAACCTATATAGTTGCCACAAAACATACCATGCAATGCCTCGACACAACCTTGATACTCCTCAAAGATATCCTCTCGTGAAGTTACTTCGCCGTCGTTATTTATTCTCTGCGTTCTCGCCCTAAAAACATTTACCAATGGAAATTTAATGGTCAAAAAATCGATATTCTCAAGAAACTTGGTAGAATACACATCATCGTCTGATGCGACTATTAAGTATTCGGTGTCACACAAATCTAAAAGCAGATTCCAGTGTTCCGCCAACCTTAAGCCTCCTATGTTTTCTTCATTCCTTCTGTACTCTATTCGATTATCCTTAAAGGAATCTACTATCTCCTTGATGTCTTCGGGCGAATTGTCATCAGAAACTATAATTTTGAAATCACTATAAGTTTGAGCCAATAAACTACCAATCGACTCTTTAAGATACTCTGCCTTATAAGCAGGCAATAGGAATGTGTATTTACAATTGTTCATTAAACTATTTTGGGGTTACAATCGAAAAGGACTTGGGAGAGTCTTAACCAAATGAAAATCTAAAAGATTAGACCAAGAACCTTTGTTGAAATGCGATTTCTATGATTTGTTTTTTCTATCTCCAACCAATATACCAAGTATATCTGGTGCACACTTCAACATTATCCAATACAAAATGAGGCAAACCGCTATAATAACCATCACAGTCATAAAGTAGTTGACAAGATTAAAATACCAAATGTCACGAACTGTTATTAACCTATTTCCTATAATTTTTACATAGCCAAGAACGAAAAGATGAATGGAGTAGACGAAAAAAGAGGTGCTTGCCAGCTTTTTATTAAACGCGAACAGCTTAGGGAATTTGCACAATATAGATGCTAATATAATAAGAGCAAGACTTTGAAAGATTACAAGCCAAGGCGACAAAATATTCTTTTCGTCTATTCCATAGGTTTGCAAGCATACCAATATCAAAGTCAATGGAAAAATAGCATGTTTAAATTTCCACAACGCTTTAGTAAAATCTATCTTGTTGATACCGAAATAAGAACCGACACTGAAAAACAAGCTAGCAACAACATATGTACCGCTTATCCATGATACCTTTATATCGAGCACGTAAATTATACCCAAAAAGCATATCCAAACAATTTTAGTCATTTTTACAAGCCAATATACTATTGGAGAAAGTAAAATCATCACTATCAAATCTCTCATATACCAAAATGGCAAGAGAAAAGGTCCACTCTTATGCGTCTCCACTCCAAGCCATGTAATCCGCTCATCCCATACCCTGCTATCCCAAAACATATGCATACAATCATTCTGTCGAAAGAACCCTATAAAGTCTGTCCATGGCTTGCCATGAGTAATAAGACTTCCAACTTCTTGCGACATTATAGCTTCAAGAGCATACAAAACTATCCACAAAAAATACGGAATAGCCAATGTTTGCCATCTTTTTCTGAGTTTCTTCATATAAATATCTTTGGAATAACTATCAACTTTCAAAAATAGCAGAAAACCAGATATCATAAAAAATATAGGAACGGCGCTACTACCAAGAACCATAGAAAAGAATCTACAGACATATTCGTATACTGCAATTCCCGAAAAGCCCATAGAATGCAACTTATAAACATCTATGTCTGGATGATAAACATGTATAAAAACCACTAAAATAGCCAAAGGAAACCTCAACATGGTTATTGTCTCGGAATACCCACCACATTTCACCTCTTCTTGAGACATTATTGTTTTTATGCTTTTATTGACATTACTAGTGATGTTATAAAGTTAATTCGACAATTTTTCTATTTTTTCCTTCACGCAAACAGGAACTCGTTGTTTGGCATCTTCTTCATCCAAGTGAAATCCATGAAAAACATGCTTTCCCTCACACTTGAACTCTATATATTTATCTTTATCAGCATCCCAGAAATACATAATCTTACCTTCTGCATTTTCACCAACCGCTTTATTCAACAATACCGCCGCTTCCTCCTTAGAACATAATAACACAGAAACCTTATCCCCTTTATTCGAAGGATGAGCACCTTTTCCATTCTCTCCATGCTTAGGGTTCAAATGAAATTTACGCATTGGTCGGCGATTACCTTCAAACCAATAAGCAAGTGTTTTAACTTCTAACGCACAGTTATCTATTACCACCGTTTTACCTTTAAACAAAGGTTCCAACTTGTCTGTTTGTTGCACTATCGCTTCATCATCTACCAACAAATAAGTACACTCAGGTCTCTTCAATTTACGATTAGCTATTTCACAAAGCGTATCATCTACGACCTCTGTTCCCAAGAACTTGCACACCTCTTGACCGGTAATCATTTTACTTCTTCTCCAATCACTCCCCCAATTATTTATCTTACGTCGCAACAAAGTGGAGATTTTAGGGTAGCAATCTCTTAAAGCGTCCATCGGAATCATAAAAGCATTCAAATTCCTTGAATCATAATAGCACTCATAATTCTCATAACAGAAGAACAAACTTATATCTTGCAATTTAGTCAAAAGTTCCTTATACTTCTCTTCTTCCAAAACGCCCACTCTTTTGACATAAGCTGGTTGGTCTGTGGCCTCCTCATAAACAGGAAGCAACAAGAATAATTCCGCATGTTCCATAATTGCCCTATTTTAAAAACCTGCAAGAACTTGCAAGTCTATATCAATTTGGTCAAAGAAACCTCTCGGAGGAGCTGGACTAATATGACCATCAGCCCTTACATTCAGTTGATGTCCAACCGCAACATGCTCATGCTCATCACGCTCAAAGTAATAAAGCGACAACTCATCCTTGCCGATTATTCCCTTGTTGACTGCCACCAAACTACCATTTACAATATGGTCACTATGGGTCTCTATTACAACTTGTACTCCTGCATGAACAGCTTTGGCTATCAATTTCATCAGCATTGCCTGACCTTTAGGATGAATATGAGCCTCAGGATTCTCTATCAGAACCAAAGAGTCCTTTTGAGCACTTAACAAAGCAACCAATATAGGCAAAACATACGTGATACCAAAACCAGTATTAACAGCACTCATCCTATCAGTAATAAGATTATCTTTTCTGTCAAACTTATAATTTAAGTTGAAGTCTTCGCCCTTAGGCTCAATATCAATCTTAATATATGGAGATATTTTACGCAACCATCTTCCCACTTGTTCGCCAAGACGCAAATCTTCTGTCAAGTCAGCATCACTTGCTATTGCCAATTCCTTGATAGGAATGTTCTGGTTCTTGTAACATTCCAAGAAATGCACTGTATATTCACATTGCCCCATGACTTTAGAAATCTGCTTTTTAGAGACAACCAAAGAAGTATCTCTTGTATAACTCTTTTGCGGTCCGAATCGGAAAGCACTGATATATTGGAACTTCTCGTTGAACAAAGAATACCACTTCAATATTTCTTTGTCAGAAACATTTTCAGCATCTGCACCCAACAGAGTATCCATCAAATCATCAGGATAGGCAAAACTATAATCTAATCGCCCTTGATTTTGAAACTCCAATTGTATTTTCAAATCATGCTCCTTGGAACTCTGACAAGCAAGATCACCAGAAATTCCCAAGTCACATAAATCTCCACGTAAGTTCAATCCATTTTCCAAATCATTGGACAAGAACGATTGCCGCAAAAGAAGAAGAGATTGGATAATGGAAGATTTGCCCATACCATTCATACCTGTTAGTATAGTCAAACCCCTCATTTTAACATCAGTCTGATTGTGCAATTTGAAATTACTCAAGAATACATTTTGTATCATTGTTCCAATATTTTATCTATCAAACTTTTAAATTCCGAAAATCGTATCTGTACACTATACTTTTGTGCCGTTCCTGTAGAAATCGCTTTCATAAATTTATCATCATGGAACAAATCTATCATACGTTCACGTAATAAAGAAGCAGATGACACCAACTTATTGCGCTGCTCATCTGAAAGCCATGCTATATTGACACTGACCGTATCAAAAACCGCCTTAGATATTCTGCTACGCGGTGCATCCAATTCCAAACGTTTACGGAATGTATCTTGTCCAAATATGGTGTAGCAACATTGCATAGACTTATCGAAAGCCAACAATATTTCATGACGTTGTATTTCATTCATCCTATTCAAGTCTCCCATCTTTACATTCAAGAAATTATCCAGTTCCCCTGTGTATTCATCATACCCTAAATAAAACGCAACGAAACGATTAGCAAAATCACGATCTTGCATTCTCTTAGAAGGAACTCTATGATTTGTAGCCCGAACAAAGGAATCCAATTCTGCCAACTGCTTGATAAAACAAGCTGCTGGCCCCTGGTTCAAAGCATGTCTCATCTCTTGTGAAGTGAGAGGAATACCTGCTGTATTGACACGTTGGAAGATAATGTACTTGACTTCATTAGGAGTTGTCTTACGAAGTGTATTGACAGAAATCTTCAAAGCTTTTATTCTACGGATTTCTGGACGTTCCAAGTCCTCATACCCTTTGCCTTCAAAAGCATGAAGAAATTGCAAGTTGTGTAATTTCAGTTTCTTCTCAATGACAAAATCCTTGATAGCACACAATCTCTGCAATCCATCTATGACTGAAAGTTTTTGGCTATAGCTATCTTCGCTAAAATAAAAGGAAGGAAGAGGCAATCCGAGAAGTATAGACTCTATAAGACGACTTTTTTCTGTCAGAGTCCAAATGTCACTGGCTCTTTGAAAATCAGGCTGCAAGTCTATCTCGTCATTGACAAGTTGGTCAATAAGCAACCCCAAGTTTACAGTTGCCATGTCAACATCAATACTATTCGGATCAAAAGGCGTAGTTATGGTAGCCCCAGAACTTGCACCATACAAGTCCTCCTGCTCTATTTCATATGAAGCAGAATTACCTTCTACATTTAGAGAATCTTTAACTTCTGATACCATATAATGCATTTGTAATAGCAAAGTTAGAGCTTTCGAGTGGATTTACCAAATCACACAAATGTTTTAACTTATATTTTGAGAAAAGTGTCTACCACTTAATATGAATACACAAATACTTAAATTAATTCTGTTAATAGATTCCCATATTCTGTATTCAACTTATAAATTAGCTAATTTGAAATACAAGCGCATGGCATGATAACTGAATGGCAGACGTATAATAGTCGCCACCTTGCCGCCAAGCACCCTGCGCAACTCTGGCATGGTGAAAGTCGAGAGCAAATGGGCACGCCATTTCTTCCATATCTTTGGTTCACCATCAAGACTCGGATACATAATGCCATAGCAATATTTCAATGCAGAAAGGCGAGCCTTGACGTATAGTTCGTTGTCTTTATTTTTAAAGAAGTCCATTAACGACTTGATGTTGCCGTATGCTTCTTTAGCTATCTTTATTTCCTTTGCTGTATTTCTCTTAGAATGGGTAAGAGAACCATGGTTTATGACATAATGATAGAGGCAACGGTTCACCCAAGCCACACTTCGGGCATACCAAAACAGGCAAGGAGTCACGAATAGGTCTTCGCTAACATTGTCGCCTTCCACACAACGTATGTGATTTTCAACAAATAAGTTGCGATGATAGAGGCGGCTCCAAAGCTCATGGTGGCCATTCAAGCAAACAAAGAAGTTCAACACTTCCTCCTTGCACTTAAACTTGGGATTGCTAAAATGTGGATTTAGGGTATTATCATTCTCAAAAGCGTTTGATGAAACTATATCAGCACCCGTTTCTTTTTGTTTCGCTACCAAGACTTCTACCATGTCCGGCTCCATCCAGTCATCAGAATCCACGAACACGATGAAATTACCCATTGCCGCTTCTATCAAAGTGTTGCGTGCGGCAGCTATTCCCCGATTATGCTCGTGCCTGATGACCTTTACCTGCTTCTTCCTATTTGGAAATTCTTCCAATATTTGTCGCACTACACCCACGCTGTTGTCTGGGGAGCAATCATCCACGAAGATTATCTCCATGTTCTGATAAGTCTGACCGAAGATTGATCGTGCGCACTTACCTATATATTGTTCCACATTGTAGACAGGAACGAGGACGCTAACCTTATAATGTTCAAATGAAGACATGTCCACTACCGTTCTCGACTATAAATTCAACGCATTTTCCAAAAAATCCATCGACCTTTCCCTCATGGCATCAAGCTTCTTGTAAACCACATCATAATCTATGTCCGTAAGCTGATTCACCATTGGCGCATCACGCACAATTCTGTTTTTCAATCCAAAACCGTCTAACAGACTGTCTATCCTCGCTACCCCTCGATAGCTGTTAGCCACTACCAAGAATTGCTTCTTAAACAAAATTGAGAAAACGCATGCATGAAATGAATCCGTGATGACAAACTCGGCATTGGCAAGGCCTTTGAGCCATTGTTCCACCGGCGGCTGGATTCTCTCTTCCAAAGGCGCACTGGAGTCTTCCGCCCTTGAGTTGGCACGAATAACCTTTAAGCCCAATATCGAAGCGAGCCACTGCGTTAATGACTCTGTTTCTTCTGTCGGATCAAGCACATAGTTGAAAATTTTTCCTTCTTGTTCCTCGTTCTTGCACGTCTCGTCAAAAAGCTTAATATAATCGTCTGCTCGCAAAAGCATTGTTGGGTCGAGTACCCATAGTGCGTCATGACACAAATATTTACGGCAAAGTTCCACGCCCGACTTTTCCCTTACCGACACGGCATCAAACTTCCCTATTAGCCTTTTGCTATTTCCCGTCTGCACATCGTCATATTCCCAACAATCAACGCCAAACGATGGTGCGTAGGCTATTCGCTTTATGTTCCAATCCTCAGCGAAATCAAGGAATGAATGTTCTATGCCAGGAGCATATTGCGGACGCCATATCTGATCTGAGCCAACCACTATAGCGTCATAATCTTTTTCATTCAGCTGAGCGACAGTCTTTATTTCCAAGCAATGAACATACTTGTTTATAAACATTTGCGTGTTTCTTCGCTTCACACGGTCCACATAGTTGGCATATTTCTCTGCCCTTACCATGACAAACTTTCGTCCGAGCACATACCTGCTTATTGTTCTTTTAGGATAAGCAAGCAATGCCTTATGAAAAGGCAAGCTGTGCTTCCGCGAAATATCTATTACCACCACCTCGTGACCCAACCTCTCAAGCACAGTCTGCAAGGCATACGCCTGAAGTATTCCTCCATAGTTGGTATGAAGCGGGAGGGTAAGTATTCCTATTCTCATAACCTGTCAATATTGTAATTCATTCAGCAATTATCCCCTAACTTTCCTTATGACTTTCCCTAACACTTGCTTCAAATGTGTTTTTAGGACATTAGTATTATTAAGAGACTTTGAAAGAAGTTGCTCTATAGGCTTTTTACCTAAATCGTGAAAGAATTTTCCGCGATTCTTGTGCAATGGAGTTGGCTCAGCTAATCCCATGTTATATTTCTTGGCATCTTCCAAATCAACAGGCTCGACCTTAACATTTAGCTTGGGGATTATATCCAACGCCTTTTGAGTGTGAACAACGACAAGGCTCGTGCCTTTATTGTCATCCATTTCTTTATGCAAATCCCATACTCCCCAATAGTCGCCCATGGAAAAATCGGCATGACTTCTTCCATTCTTAGCACTACATTCTGAACAAGATGGACGAGTTGTCAAGTTTTGAACCAAGCCTTGCATATACAGACTCGACGAAGGTGCCTTGAATGTTTGACCGTTTTCAAAGTCAATACGCATTTGATATCCATAATGGCTCCAGCCTTTTTCCTTGTTTCTAAAGTTCACATTCGTAATGTTCTTCCCCTTTGCAATAGCCTCAACATAACCTTTCCACACCTTAGGGCTTGGTACACTATGACAAACACACTCCGCCGTAATGAGATTTTCATAATCCTTACCAAGAAAATGGTTTAGCCCGGAGATTTGGCAAGGGAGCCCCGTGAAAAGGACTTTTCTACCTTCATGAAGATAATGCTTGACCTTCATGTAAGATTCGTTCACGTCAGCCTGCACATATTTAGCACCCATGAACTTATCTATTCCTTCAATGCTATCAGCGCATTCAATGTGGACATTCCATTGCTCATCAAAACTCGCCCCAAACACCAATCCATTTTTCCGTATTACAAACTCTGCCAAAGCATGGAAAAAGCCACCGGAAGAGCTTCGCAATCTTATTGCCTCGTTTTTGTTAATCACGGCCAAGGTAGTTATTGGTTGCTTCTCCATATAAGGATGTTTTATAGGACATACACTATCGCATTGGCCACAATCAACACAAATCAAAGAATCAAATATTGGATACTTGAAACCATCATTATCTGGCTGCATGGTGATGCAACGCTTTGGGCAAACATTGAGGCAAGCAGAGCACCCAGAGCATTCCGCATAACGAGAAGACATTGTGGCCACCACAAGATTATTCCTTTTCATGACTGAGCCTTGATTTGATTTTATCAACGAGAAGCGTGCGGTACCTTTTGTCCAAGCCTATATAATAAATAATAACAGATGAAAAGGTTATGCCACAAGCAAAAACGGCACACAACCTAAGCCAGTCAGTATATGTCCGCATCTCATGGAAGACATAAAAGGTTGGCAGAAACATAAGAACAGCCATGAATATCGTTTTCAATATAACTTGATTCACATATCTGCCAACAGGGAATTTCCCCTGACTATATTTCTTCACAAGAAAGACCCTTACAAAAGGAACTATTACCCAAGGTGTCACGTTGATTAGCACAACTTGCTCGGGAGACAGTCCCATCCTGAAACAAACATAGCTTACTGGCACTATAACCAGCAGGATGGAACCAACAGTGATATTCAACAATTTCATATGCCCTGTCGCATGCATTGCCGTCACCGTGGGCGTTCCCATTGTTTTAAACAATGTTTCTATCATGACTATCCGCATAAAGGCTACCGTGTGTTCTGGACACTGACCCAACCACAACCTCAATACATACTCTATCTCTATAAACAAGGGTATTCCAAGCAAAAGAAAAAGATAACACCCGAAGCGTGCGCCATTAATAACCAAACTGCTCATTCTCTGTATGTCGCCAGAAGCATAGCTCTTGACAATCTGTGGATTCAGTGCCACCATGAAGTTTTCCACGAATCGCGTCACCCAGCCGTTTGCTTGAAAAGCAATGCCTCGGGCACCATTGACAACCGTTCCGCAAAAAGAATTGATGACAAGATTTACGCCTGTACCCTGCCCCATTGCCGCAAGGCAACCAAACGTGTTCCAACCTGAAAATGACAACATATTTTTGAATATGCCCTTGTCATAGCCAAACGTAAATGAACATTCCTTGAAATGACTTCTGCAATACCAATTGTACAATAAGGTAGATGTCAACTCTACCATGAATGTAAGAATGGAATAAAATATAACTTTGTCAAAATCAACGATTTGTATCAAATATGCAGCTAACAGCCTGAAAACGGCATCGTATATAGTCATATACGCATAGATGCCCATTTTCTCATGAGCAATCAAGGCTGAGTTGAATGGCAATTGGATCATGCCTACCATCGTACTAATGATAGACAACTGGTAGCACCACATGGCTGCGTGAAATCGGCCTGGGTCAACATTCAATTTATTATATACATACCACAGCCCAACGGTTTCGCCTAATATGAATATAATTATAGCCAACAACAGGTGCAATGTCATGGCAGACCGAAATACCGCTTTTAGCTTCTGTGCATTGTCCTCACCTATGGCAAAAGAGATAAAACGTTGCGTGCCACTTGCCAACGTAGCGTTCAAAAACGTGAACATGGTAATAACCGACGAAGCAACCGACATCAGTCCCATATCCGACACTCCCAATGCATTCAAGATGACCCGACTCGTATAGAGTCCTATCACCATCATAAAGAGCATCCGGACATAAAGAAGCAATGTGTTCTTAGCTATCCGCCTGTTGTTATCTAAAGTTTGAGACATTTCTGTTATTGATTATTTCTTAACATAACGAATTCTTCCATCTCTGTTTTTGAAATCAAATGTAAAATCGGGCGTTTCTCAATATCAGCAAGATACTCTTTTACTAAATCAGTAGATATATATTTGCGGGTTTTCTTGCTAAACAAAAATTTAAGCGATTCCCGAATGGCCAAATGATTCCAAAGTGGTCGTACGTAAGGAACAACCATTAGCAGCAATGAAGTCACAATAGCTACAAGTCCTGATAATTTTAGAAGCGAAATGATACAAGCTATTACAACAACTAATAAATAGCCAATACACCAAATTAATGATATTTTAGTTCTTTTCGAAAGCCGATCATGGACCCATTTATTTCGACGTCCTTTGAATTGTTCAATTTTTTCAGTATATGCTTTAGCGCGCTTAAAGTTTTCTTGTTCTACCAAAGCATCTAAAGCATTACTTGCTAATTTGCTATTTTGTTTAGCTTGCTGATGTATGATTTCTTGCTCAGCAAGGTAAGCGTCAATACCATTCTTCAGGAAATTTAAATAAGTATCTTGATTTGAAGAATTAATATCCTCTGGATTAACCGAATACTTATGTAATCCGGCCAAAGCCGCTTTTTGCTTCTCCAAATCGAAACACCCTTCTTTTTCTTCCTGCTTAAGATCTTTGAACTTTTTGGCTATTACTTCATTAAGACTTGACGACATTACAATTTGCGCCTTCGTTAGAATATTAAGCGAAGTAAGTTTTATATTAGATGTTAGGCCTTTGTCAGCGATAAGCCAAAAGCGATTAGTCAAAAAATCTAAGCCCGTTGCCAAAGGCACATCCCCCTTGTGTAAAATACGATTATCAAATGCAATCTTAAAAGTTAGACTGTTACCCGTCAATAAAATATGTCCAATATTTCTGAAAACATTTTGCGACTTTCCTCCTCTCTTGATATTGATGTAATTTAAGAGTTTTAATTTCTTCCCAACGTCTTCATTAGTATATTCTTCGGAAATTTGGAAGTCTTCTTGTTCAATATTTAAAGTAAAATTTTCTTTGTCGTAATAATTCTCTTGCCTATCAAGCTTAATTCCATTTTTGTTTAAATCCAAGAAGAAAGCACTTTCCATAACCTTCACATCACTAGGTTCTCTGCATTGATCAACAATGCATTTCATTGCAGTACTAGAAGGATCTAATCGCTTTTTACCTCTGATTATATCTTCAGCAACAGCAAAATAATCCCGAATTTCTTTGTCAGTTTCTGCAAAATAGTATAACGAAACAAGAGCCTTATGAGATTTTCTGTTGATTTCTTCAACCAATTGGTAGAACTCATAATAGAGTGTCTTAAACAATTGGCCATTATAGCCTGCTCTATGAAATAGAATCTCTGTATCTAAATAAATATTTAGCTTGGTATCAATCCCATCTATCTTGTCAAAATTTGTATTGTAACTCAATCCGACATATATGACAAGTCCCAACCTTATGTTATTTAATTGACTAAGAAAATCTTTGGAAGAAGATTTTTTTACGACAAAGCTGCTTATTTCGTTTTTAAATTCAGATTCAGCATTTTCATCTATTACAAATGAACAAAATGAGCTGTATAATGTTTGCTTTTGCGAAAAGGACAAATTCTTTTGACTCTCACTTTCCACATAATCAATAAGAGAATCAAAAATTTCTTGATTCCGCTTATTATTTTTCTCCTCTAAACTAGCAACATTCTCTGTGTCAATATTTTCTATTGTATCTTTCAAAGAATAATTAGTCTGTTTTATATCAAAGAACCTCAAACGCTTTAAAGCTGTTTTTATTACGGCCGAGGGCAAATCAAAACCGTATTGTTCCTTAAACAGCAAGCAGAATTGCTGTAAGCTAAAGTTTCTGACTTTTTGTACGACTATCAGCTGCTTACAAAAGCTTGCAATGACTGAATACAAGTCACGCTCTTGATCATATAGAGTTCTGAAGACAGCCAAAGAGGCCATACATTTCGTTCTGTCTGAAATTCCATCCATCATTTTCTTTAACCCTTAAATTAGCAGACTTTTAGTTAGCACTCAAATTAGGGCATACCCTTTTGTATAGGCACTTTTGTGAGTGCCTATATACTTAGTTGTTAAAAATTCAATTTGTTTATTAACCATTGGCATGTTGCCAATCCGATATTATTACATGATTTTCAGCAGCACTCGGCATAGCCAAGATTATCCAAGCTAATACCGACTAACCATTTACGTTATTCAACGCTTTAAAGCGTTGCGTCTTTGTAACGACATGTTCACCATCAGCCCATTCCCATACATTTGTTATATAATAATGCAATATAGGCTTCTTCTCAGGTCGGTTTAGATCCGTAACTGTTTCCACAACCAAGTCACATTTGAGAGTCGTGCCAGCATCAAATTTTATCTCATAATTATTGACTTGGTTAATAAAGTCATTGTCTTTAATAGCAGCAACTATTTTTTCGCCATTGAAACGACAACGCCACTTCAATTTTGTATCATGAGCAAAGACCGGTGAGATAACAGCTATAGTTGTACCAGTAAAAGTATGCAAAGACTTGACTTTCCCTATAGGTACAATCTTCCTGTCAAAATCCGCACGTTCTATTTTTGAAACAATAGGTTGATCATTATCGCCTATAGAGTGGAAAGAAGAACTGATTGCCATAACAGAATGTTCTTTCTGAAGATGCTGATAAAAAGCTGAAATACACTTTTGTAGAGTTTCATCACTTTCCACCAATATCATCGCTTCTTCTTCCGTTAGATTTTCTTTTTCGATTTTCCCTAATATCTCAACACGTTTATCTATGTTATTCAAGGTATTTGCTTCCTTGTTGAAGAAATAATTAACAGCCCCTTGGAGCAAGAAACCAAGTGTCACACCCCAAAGGGTATCCTTTCTGAATAATATTTGCAATTTATCTATGACACCACCAGGCTGCAATGCACACGCTTCCATAGTAATGTCTTCGCCTGTTAATTCAGCAATATGCTTTATTGCAGTATACAACTGAAACTGGCATCTGTTCAACACCAAAGCATCCATCTGATGTCTTTGATCATCATTCAAAAAGTAATGTATGCTTAAATTCAAATTTGTAAATGTTTCGTCCATAACAAAACTATATTTTAATGTAAGCATCCAACCCCTATGGCAACACTTCTCTGCCCCAGTGATTACTAGGGTTGATAGATTTCCAAAGAGTTGAATAAATTTGTTTTTAATTACTTTTTCTTAGGACTTTTAATTTTCAAGTTCTTCTGAACTTCCAACAAATCTAAGACTGGAATTGTCAGACCTTCCAAAGGAGAATTCTTGGTGTGTACAAACATGCTTCCACGCAAGAATCCGACTGCCATGTCTAACATTTTCCCAACCTCAGGTTTCAACTTGATGGACTCATTATCAGATTCATCCACTTCGCAACTCCAGCCTTTCACCTTAAAGGTCAAAATCACGGAATATTGAAGTGCCACCTCTTCTTGACAATTCATATTAACAGAAAAGAGCATTCCTACAATGTCCTTGGCATCGGAGAGCAACAAGCTTGCACCAACTCCTAAACTTATTTGATTTTGCTGCATGGCAGCCTTGAAATCAATAGTTCTATCAAAAACGAACTCTCCTTCGAGAGCATTCAAATAAATTATCTTATCCATAACCCTAATTGTTCAAGTGATACTTTATTAGAGAAGCTTGATTGCAAAAGTCTGGATCAAACATATCATCATCCATATCAATATACTTGGAGGCATCCTCTTGCTTCAAAGAAATAAACGTTCCCATTTGGCCTTTCTTCCTACACCAAAGATATTTATCGTTCACATTTTTTGCCATCTCTCGCAAACCAATCTTATGCTGCAAGTAATACTCTACCATCAACTTAGAAACATGCAGCACCAAGGAGCAAAACTCCTTCGGCTTCTTAGAGTCCTGCTCAACAGCCACATACAAATTCCGGCTGTTCTTATCTTGATAAAGGGATGCATAAGGACTATCATAATACTGAAGCACTCCCAAAAGTTTTAGCTGCATCATCGTATCTCGATTTTAACTGGTTGAAAACTTCTATCTACCAAGGAGCCTATATTTACATCTTGGAATGGGAAGAATTCCTTATGTATTCCATCTCCCTGCGGGCCTATCAAACCCGCCTCTTCCGTATAGTCTATCTTCATGACATATTGCCCTTTCTTGTCAATCCAACGCTTAACTATCTTATCCCTCTTATCGGGCTTTTCCTTCTTCAGAAGTTTACCCAAGTTTGACTGCCAAGCTTTGATTGCTTCTTCCAAAGATATAAAATTAGATAAGGTAAACCATGAAGTATATTCAAGTTTTACAACTTTTGGAGCATCACCTGAAGGTTCTTTTAACATGTCTACAGACATGGAACTCGTCTCTTGGAATATCTGAGGTTTGAAATCATCACTAATATTAGGATGATGCCCCCACCTATACAAAGAAACATTTTCTGGATGATACTCCTCGTAAATGACATCTTTGAAAGGAGCCAAATATTCACTATTAGCCAACTCGTGGTCTATTCGCTGCTTAGACCTTTTGAGTCGTCTCCTATATTCACGCATATTCGTGAATTTTTCCTTCTTATACTTACGCATTGATGATAGATGAATATTTAGCCTACACAAAATTAACAAGATATTCAGATACTACTACTTCGCAAAAGGAAGGATAAAGTATATTTAATATTTATTAATAGTCGTACACTTCTCATAAGACCAATCCAAAAAAGTCACCTCGGTTAATAACAAAATCGCAGAAGCATATCATACCGATTTTCCAGAGTCTCAAACTTTAATTAGCGATTTTCACGATGACTTTAAAATCTTTCGTTGATTGTTTCTCCAAATCTTTTACAAGAGCAATCGGATTAGTAACTCTTCTTTCTGGATCATAGACAAAGCAATAAAGTTTGTTGACATTTTCATGCTGTTGATATTTGGGTATATCTATCAAAAGTTGGTCGCCTAATTCCGTATCCCCAAGACGTTTCCTTGTCATTTTCACTTCAATTGCTGTTTTTTGCTCCTTCAATAAAAAATCCATTCTATTACATCCGCCAGCAAAAGAAGAAGTACATTCCTCTGTCCTAACATCGTCAAAATATAACAGAAGTATCGCATGAAGTAAATCTTGTACATCATACTCATCTTTGACTTCAATTGAAGCTCGTTCATTATGTCTTATACTCAATTGCCTTACAAACTGAGAAAAGTTAACAAACACATGATCAAGAAAAGAATCGCTATCATCAATCACATCGGGTACATATGCCTCAAAAGCAGCTAATATACCTATCAAAACATGAACTGTTGAAATTTTGCATTGTCCATTATCATTCTCAACAACTTCATTGAACTTTCTCACCATCCAATGTTCATAACCTAAGATATCTATTAAGTATAATAAAGTAGCCATCTCCCATTCAAGAAAATCGCCCTTCATCTTATCATTTATTACATTTTCTCCCAACTCAACATTTAGCTTAGGGGCATCCAGATAACGGTATGCTCCTTCTATTATGCAATCCTTATCAAAATTAATCATCACTAAATACGTATAAGTCCAACGCTGGCGGAATCATTTGGTGAGTACTTAATCCTGCCAACAGGTTTTCATTATATTATCCTTCTATTTTCCCACTATCTCGCAACCGCTGCTTAATACCTTCCAAGGTTGCATCCGCCCACTGCTTATGATTCTCTTTTACCTTTTCTTTCTCCTCTTCGCTGAGGTTCTGCTGCGAGACATACTCATTCATACATTCCACAGCAATATCCTTTACCTTATCAATGTCAGAACTTAGCGCCTTACCACTAAGCAAGAACTCCGTAGCCTTAGCATGAATGTAACCTTCAAGGTAAGCTTTGCACAAATCTCTAATATCTAACATACTTCTCAATTATTTTTTATAGCGTCAACCAACAAGTGCAAAATTAAGAATAAACTCTGAAGAACTTCTCTTTTGATGTAGAAAAATTATTTTTTTCCTATGTATTTAGTCTGAGTCCATTAAGTTTCCTCCCTCCCAGTTCTACAGTAATGAATCTGCTTATGACGCTACTCATCGAACTCGTTATGATACCGAACATACTCAAGAGTCCAGCTATAACATTATTAATACCATAGTTCTTAACCCCCAGTGACTGCAAAATCACCCTTGAGGTATAAAGCCCTACGAGCATCAACACCATCATGCGCATATAAAGCATAATGGTGTTCTTCGCTATCCGCTTGTTGTTATCTGATGATTGAGACATAAGTTTCTTTTATAGAATATTGATTTTACTACAAAAAGCCAAAGCGAAATCAATCTTGTGAAATTTTGCCTAAATAACGTGAGTTCGACGAAATATAAGTGTCTGAAAATTTGGTGATTAGCGAA
>ERZ779829.176-NODE-176-length-28161-cov-2.343379_pt1 | contig 28161 bp, 23 predicted proteins | sample MGYA00511562_ERZ779829 | MGnify/ENA primary metagenome ERZ779829 (study PRJEB29588, sample SAMEA2151677) | human gut metagenome | biome: human gut; feature: human-associated habitat; material: faeces | place: Denmark | collected 2008/2010 ... | reverse complement strand
CATAATAATCCCCCTTTACTAGTTGCATATTATACCATTAAACCATAACATAGTCAAAAAAAGAAAGGTTACCCTTTCTAATCTATATAATTAGTTAATGTTTTCTTCTCCATCTTTGGAAACTCTATACCATTCTTCTTACCTAACTCAATACACTTTAATAACCAGGCCATATTATTACCAAGAACCCTCATAGTTTGTAATCCCTCTAAATCTTTTTCGGCATCCAAAGCATTAAAACCAAATACTCCATTCCAATAATTGCTTGAAACAATAGGCATACAAGAATAAGTAAAATATTTATTTAGTCTATCAAAAGCACCAATCGTACCGGCTCTTCTACAACAAGCAACTCCTGCTGCTACCTTTCCTTTAAATAAATTACCTTTACCATAAAAAACTCTATCCATAAAAGAATTCATACTACCATTTACTCCCGCAAAATGAACTGGTGCTCCAAAGACAAAGCCATCAGCATTATCAACCTTTTCTAAAAATTCATTAACTACATCATTATAAATACACCTTTTACTTTTAAAACACTTACTACAACCAATACATCCAGCTATAGGACTAATCCCTATCCAAAACATTTCTGTTTCAATTCCGTTTTCTCTAAGAGCCTTATCAACTTCTTCTAATGCTCTATTCGTAGTACCATTTTTATTAGGACTACCATTAACTAATAATACTCTCATCTCAATCACCCAATATATTTTTTATATAAATCTTTCAAATTTTTACTATTAATAACTTTATTAACACCATAGTTACTAACATCTGTATAAACCTTAGTTAATAAAAAATCTAATTTCGGATTAATTTTTGCTTTTTCTCTTTTTCTCATCCAATAATTAAGTTGATATTCCTTAGTCCAATGTCTTCCTTTATAAGTCATTCCTGCTGCTAAAGAATCACAAACCATCTCGGCAAAATACTTATATGGCATAACTGGAGTTGCATCAGTAGTAGCATAATCATACCAATATTCATAATGATGTTTATTTCTACCTTTATGATGTAACCAAGCATCAGAATAACCATTAACTTTTTTACAAGTAAGAATTGGACTGAAGTCCTTCGAAAAATACCTAGCTCCTTCTAAAAACTCAGTAAAAGAATACTTAGATAGATCATGTACTAATCCTCTCCAAGGAATACCTGCTCTAACACACAAACAAAATACTTTAAATCTATGCCTATTAACTACATGCAAATGTCCAAAATACTTACTTATCGTTATCTTATACTCTTCTTTTTTTACCTTTGTCATATACTACCACCTTCTAAAGTATAACATAGAGCTAGAAAAAACAAAAATTTTTTCAAGATAATTATCCAATTCCACCACAACTAACCTCATCAGTACTACCATTACCAGTACTAAGATTATAAATGTATTCCTTACAGTTTTCTGTATCTTCAACTAGATGAAATTGAAAAAACAATTCTCCATTATTTTCTATCATAAAATTAAGTTTACCTAAACCAGTATCATCACCAAAATCAAATATAACTTTACCACTCATATTTACTAATACAATTCTATTCTCTTTATTAACTAATACATAATTACCATTAGTAACTCCATATACATTATTATATTTTTTATCAACTACTATCTTTCCATCTAAATCATATATAACTCCATTTAATCCATACTCAACACTAGCATATAAATAATCTCCTACTTTACTAATATTCGAATAATTAAATGGTATAACTTCTTTTCCACTAGTATAATCAATCACACCATATCTTTGACCCTTATAAACAATAATTAAATTATTTCTAACTGGAATAACTACTTCCATTGGTCCAGCAGTACCATTATTACTACCATTAGAAAATCCATCATAACTAGCTGCTACTACTACTTTTCCTGTATTTAAATTATATATTCCCCACTTATTATCTATAAGTACAGCCAAATACCTAGTATCATAATTATCTTTATTTTTAAAAGGTAAAACTGCCTTATATGAAACATTTTCTAATATTTTCTTATTAGTAACATAATTTTTTAATTGCATATAATAATCACTAGTTTGATATAAAACATATTGTGTATTTTCAAACAAAGTAGCATTCTGATAAATTCTACCACAATCAACTACATATATATCATAATCTTTAATATTAGTTGGCTTAGTAAGAGTAGCTTTTCCTGTACTCTTATTAATATAAACATTAATTTTAGTATTATCCTCAACTATCTCAGTAGGTTCATTAACTTGTCTCTTCTCTCCATAAGAATATTTAGTCCTCTTGCCATTCAAAGAACAATCACTTAAATAGACTTTTCCATCATCATAAATCTCATGTATAGAGCAACTAATATCGTCATCTACTTTTATCAATTTTAAAGCCTCGTCATAACTCAACAAAGTATTATTTTTTTTATAATAATCAGAAATAACCTTTTCAACTTTTTCCCCATAATTTTCAATTTTCTTTTTCTTTTCTGCGATCATTCGCGCAACAAATTCATCAAACTCCTCTTCAGGATAAAAGGGATTTTGTTATAAACATCATCTTTAATTTTTTCTTTATCCTTATTCTTTTTAATATCTAAACATAACCAAAACAAAAGAAGTAAAGCTATTAAACAACTTAAAATAATAATTATTTTCTTCTTACGTTTATTTTTATTATTTTTATCAGCATCCACCTCTTGATCATTAATTATAGCTTCTTCCTCTAATACTTTATCATCACCAACTAGAGTACTATCATCAACTATATCTTCATTAACGCTTTCAAGTTTCTCATCTGATATATCAGTAATAGTATCAATTTCTTTAGTTTTTTCTAAATCATCTTTATCCATACACTCACCTCTATACTTAAAGTATAACAAGACAATCAATACTTTTCCAATAAAAAAATGTAGAAATATCTACATTTTACATTAACTGCCCATACTGATTAAAATACTGATTACTACTCATATTACCATTCATTATGTTAGCTGTATTAGTATTAGTACTATTATTCATGTTATTAGTACTATTATTATTCATGCTCTTCTCATAGTAATCAAATAACTCTTTAAATCTTGCATAATGAACAATTTCTCTTTGTCTTAGCCATAACAATGGTCCTATAACATCTGGATCATTCGTTAAATCTATCAAATTTTCATAAACCGCCCTTGCCTTTTGTTCAGCAGCCATATCTTCTGATAAATCAGCAAGTGGATCTCCAGTAGATGCAAAGTATCCTACTGTAAACGGAACACCATTCGCATCTGTTGGATATAATGAATGAGCATGTTCTGCATAATGGGTATCAAGTCCTGCTTCTTTTATCTCCGCAAGAGTAGCATCCTTCATTAATTGATAAATCATTGTAGAAATCATCTCTACATGAGCTAACTCTTCTGTTCCTATATCAGTAAGCAAAGCTTTTCCTCTCTCATCTGGCATTGTAAATCTTTGATTCAAATAACGAAGAGCAGCTGCCAATTCACCATTCGCACCACCATATTGTGTAACCAAATACTTTGCCATTCTTAAATCTTTTTTCTTAATATCAATTGGATATTGTAATCTCTTATTATAACTAAACATTATTAATATCCTCCCATGGCCAAGGACCATTAATCCATTTAAATGGACCATTCTCTAAACTATTACTAACAATATTTAATGGACCAAACTTAACTTCATATTGTGAAATTAATTCATTTGCTGACTTTCTATAATCATTAAATAAAGTTAACATAGACTCATCATTTGGATATAAATCTAAATATAAATTAAGATCATGTGCCGCAAAAGATATTCTTCCTATCTCTAATAGCATCTTCTCTTTCTCAGTATTTCCAGATAATTGAGCCGGTCTATAATTTTTATACTGACTATATAGATTAGTAAACATATTACCATTATTGTAACCATCACTAGGTGAAAATAAAGAACTATTTCTATTAAAACTACGCATAGAATTCATTCTCATCTTTTGATACATAGTATCATTTAAATAATCATAGTTATACATAATATCTCCTTTCTCTTTAATTTATGATTAACTAGGTATTAATGTATAGATAAATACCCAAATTATGAAAAAAGGAATAATTAATAAAAAAGCCTTGCTTTTTTTCTATATCTATAATAAAATAAAGAAGTCAAATGTGACATGGCGCCGTTGGTGAAGTGGTTAACACGCTAGTTTGTGGCACTAGTACGCAAGGGTTCGATTCCCTTACGACGCCCCATATTTTAAAATAAAAGCTAATCAAAACGATTAGTTTTTTTGTTATATAAAATACTACTTTAATTAAAAGACTGTAGAGAACATCACTTAGTAGAAAAATTTAAAAGGAAGAGTTTATCTCTTTTTTTGTTTTATATATTTTCAATTTAGGTATCCATTATTATCAATATTAACATCCATAAATATAATATATTGAAAGGAGATATATTTATGATGTACGGATATCCAGCATACAATTATAACGAATCCAATGGCACAAACTGGTTTTGGATTATAATTATTATTCTAATTATTTTCTTTGTTCTATTCTGGAACACAGGTAATGGTAACTCTAAAAACAATTGTTGTCACTAAAAAAGGAGTACTATCTAAAGTACTCTTTTCTCTTGTCTTAACAAATAAGCTTTATAAGTATTATAACCAAGTTCTAAAACAGTCATCTGTCCAACACCACCAGGTACAGGAGTAATATATGAACACTTTGAAGAAACCCCATCAAAATCTACATCCCCACATAAACTACCATCTTCTAATCTATTAATTCCAACATCAACAACAACAACCCCATCCTTAACCATATCACTAGTAATTAATTTAGCCTTTCCAACAGCAACAACTAAAACATCTGCATTTTTAGTAATATCTTTTAAATTCTTAGTCTTAGAATGACACAAAGTAACAGTCGCATCACTATTTATCATAACCTCAGCCATCGGTCTACCAACTAAATCACTTCTACCAACAATAGCAACATTTTTACCTGCAACATCAATATTATAATACTTTAATAATTCCATTACTCCAAGTGGTGTACAAGGTATTAAACAATTCTTTTTATGAACAAGCATTCCCATATTAATATCGGTTAAACCATCGACATCTTTTAAAGGACTAATAGCATTTTGTATAATTCTAGAATTTAAATGTTTCGGAAGCGGCATTTGTACTAAAATACCATCAACATTATTATCTCTATTAAGCTCATCAATAATCTTAAGAATCACTTCTTCTCTAACATCTTCTTCTAACTTTATATGATTAAAATTAAACCCCAAATTACTAGCCATCTTAGACTTTTGTTTAACATAAATATTACTAGCAGAATCATCTCCAACTTGAATAACCGTTAAACCCAAAGGTCTATCCAATTTTAAAACTTCATTCTTTAACTCTTCTAACTTAATACGTTTTACTTCTTTTCCATCTAATATTTGCAAGGAAATCACCTCATAAGAATTATAAGATAAAATTATCAATAAGTAAATGAAAAAGACAAAGAACAACTTCTTTGTCTTATAAACTAATTAGTAGAAACCACATATGGACTAGTCACACTTCCATCTCCAGATACTAAAATTAGACTTCCCTTCAACGTAATAACAGGTCTAATATAATTACTAGAATTTATAGAAACAGTACTATTCAAAGTTCCAGTTGCCTCTACAACAAATTGTCCAATCGAAGTACCAGTTAAACTGCTTGGACTCATAAGCCAGTATTTACTACCAGAAGCCCTAACTTTGTTATTCCCAAGTAAATTAGCCTCTGCCCCCGATAATAAGCCAATTGGATACTTTAAAGGTGCCACACTATTACTAACACTAAATCTATCAGCTTCATTTGAACAAAGCAAACTTGTATTAGAAGTACCATTGAACGTTAAAAGAGAATACAAATTACCACCATTAGGATCAAAACCACCTAAACTCTTAATACTTCGATCATTACAATAAACAGTATCAGCTAAATAACTTGTATAACTGCTAAGACTATGTGCATACCATGACTCAACAAGTTGTTTAATAATAGAATCCTTACTATTAGTAGTACTAGAATTAAACATATTAACTAATGCACCAGAAATATTCTCTCCATTATTAAGTTTTATAGAATAGATATAATTTCCATTTGCATAATATACATAATAAACAGAACTACATTCATCACCAGCAGTAAAGCAAGTATAATGAGTATTATTTACTTTTGAAATATTAGAAGTATCATATAAACCAATATTAGTAACAGTACCACTAAGTTTATATTTACCATTACTATAAGTAACAGAACTAGAAAATTTAGGAATTTTAGAAATAGGTGAAAAAGCTAAGTAACTTTGATAATTACTAACAGTTAAACTACTACCACCAGAACTTAAATTATAAAATAATGAACTAACCCTATTAGTATTAATTAATCCCCCATTCTTATAACCATCATAACTAGTACTGTTATAGTTACCTTCTCTTATCTGTAAATCCTCTCCAAAATACTTTCCTTTATAATCTGAATAACTATAATAAAAATCTCTTTTTGTTATAAGTGTTGGATTAGTAATCTTATAAGTGCCATCATCATTAATCGTATAACCATCTCCATAAACATAAAAATCATCCATAGTTTGACCATCAGTTAACTCTATATAATAGTAATAAGAATTAGTCATATCATTTTCATCAATATTTATTCCAATCATATATCTAACAACAGAAGGATTATCATCAGAAACTACATAATTATGTACAAGTGATTTCCTGAAATCATCACCACCAACCTCCCAAAAATAACGAGGATTACCAGAACAACTATAAGTCTTAGTAGAAGTATCATAAGTAACTGTTTCACAATAAGTACCAGTGCTAAAATCTATCTGCTCTTTTTTTATTTCAATATTTGAAATCTCATATGTATTACCAGGATAATTACCATTATACATATAACCCATTTCCGAATTATAACCATATAAATTATTAAATATTGATGTACCAATCGAATTATAAATATCAGAACTCTTAATAGCAACAGCATAAATCTTTGAATCTTCAACATATAAAACCTGATACAAAGTACTACAAGACACTGCTTTATGTGAATTTAGACATGTATATGTACCAATAAGTGAAGAAGGATTAGAAGTATCAACTGTGACTAAATCGCCAGCAACTTTAAAGTTCTTTAACGTCTTATTATAACTATAATCTGTAGAATACTTATGTTTAGCATTTAAAGTAATTTCTTCAATACCAGAATAATTAGGATGATTTTTTCTATCAGTTCCACAACCATCATTAGAATCAACCTCACCATTATAAATCATTCTAACATCACCAGTATCAGTAGTTCTAATCATCTGCCAACACATACCAGCAAACACAACATTATTTTTACTAAGTACCGTTGTACCATCAGTATCATTACTAGCTGTATAATAATAAATCTTACTACTACCAGAACCATCTACACTGTCTTGATGTTTACCAGTATACTCTTTAGCAACACCACCATTAGAAACTTCATCTCTTAAAACTCCATACAAAGTAGCTTTTTCAGCAATTGTACCTTCTGCAGATTTATTTAAACTAGCCTTAGCCCAAGTAGCTTTATATGTAACCTCCTTATATGGCATAGTAAATGAACCATCATTATTAATAATTACATTAGAAGTAGTAAGTTTCCACCCTTTAAATATATATCCACTACATTTAGGAACAACAGTTGTTGGCCTAACTATATTATATATACCAACAACATCAGAACTAGGCATATTACTAACCACACATCCAGACGGTGCATTACTATCATAATTAACTTTAAATCCTGTTGCTAGAGTTGGAGAATTAACATCAGTAACCTCTTCTTCCCTTCCAGCATAAGAATAATTAACAATAGTTGTATCAGAAATAGGAATAATATCGCCAACTGTATACTCATTAGAAACATTAAAATAAACAGTCATTCTAGCACTTGCCCCAGCAACAAATTGTGAACTATCATTCAAATTCCACTCAACAGAATATTCACTATCTATAGTAGCAACTCCTCTAGTAGTCTCTACCTTATCAACAGTAAATGGAGCCTTAAAATAATCATTCAACACAAAATTATCATAAAAACTATCATTTCCACAACCTAAGTAAACATTATTAAGAATATCCCACACATTATTTTTATTAGTAACTATTTGTTCATCGCTAATATTTGCAACAGCAGGTACAACTGCATCTCCCATTTCATATTGTATTGCTAAAAATGAAAGTTCTGGATATTTATCCTTTAAATCAAGATATGTACCAATTTCTTTTGGAGAATCAACCATTGGCTTACCATCAGTTACAAAAATAACTTTAACATACTCTGCCCCATCAGAAGTATAATTATTCATAAAATCTAAAAGAGCCTCCATTGCTGCATAATAACTTATCTCCTTATTAGCAGTTGCAGAAGTAGAAAGAAAATTATCAAGTACTGTATTACTACCATTCTCATCATTTGTAAAATCAGTTAAAATTTCCGCCTTATCATTAAATCCAATTACAGCAACCCTATTATTTATATTATTATAGTGATGCATATTATTAAGCAATGTTTTAAGCGGAGCTGAAAATGATGCATCATGCTCATTTAAAGACCCATCAACAACTAATACATAATCAACAGGTAGAGAAGTTTCACTAGGATTAGTTTTTAAATCATAAACAACCTTAGCTTTATTTTTAGAAATCCAACTAGCTGTTCTAGTAATCTTCCAAGCACCACTCTCTCCACTATCATAATTAATATTACTAGATGTAAACGAAGTAGTCTCTACTGGTACTTCTACTGCAAAAGAATTAGAAATAAATAAAATTAAAACACATATAGTAAAAATACCCAAAAATGAAATTTTAAACTTGTTCCCACGCAAAAGATAAGTCACTTTCTTAATTGACTTTTTTATTTTTTCAATATACTTCTTAATGTTAAAATTATTCTTATCCATATATTAAATCAAATCTCCATATTATAACAATTATACAATGTTTCAAGCTTTTTATCAATAAAAAAGGACTACTTTAAAAGTAATCCCAACGTATTTTACTCAACTGTTACACTTTTCGCTAAATTTTTTGGTTTATCAATATCACAACCTCTTATTTTAGCAACTTCATATGCTATTAATTGTAAACAAGGTACTACTAGTATTGGTTGTAAAAATTCACTAACTCTTGGTACTTTAATTAAATAGTCACACTCAAACCCATCTTCATTACTAACAACTATTATCATAGCTCCTCTAGCCTTAACTTCACAAATATTAGAAATTGTCTTTTCTCTAATATCATCCTCAGTAACAATTGCAAAAACAGGTGTACCTTTATCTATTAAAGAAATAGTTCCATGTTTTAATTCTCCTGCCTGATAAGCCTCACTATGTATATAAGATACTTCTTTTAGTTTCAAACTTCCCTCTAAAGAAATAGCATAATCAATTTTTCTTCCTATAAAGAATATATCTTCTCTATTACTAATTTTTTTAGCTATTTCCAAATAAATATCTCTTCTATCAATAACCTCTTTTAATAAACGTGGTAATCTCTTCAACTCATCAACTATATCTTTTTTGCCAGCCACTCTACAAGCAAGTAGTGCCATAACAGCGACTTGTAAAATATAAGCTTTCGTAGTAGCAACTGCTATTTCAGGACCAGCCTCAATAAATATTTGTCTATCACTTTCTCTAGCAATAGTTGATCCTTTTACATTAACAATTGCTAAAGTCAAAGCTCCATTTTCCTTAGCTTTCCTCATAGCAGCAATTGTATCAGCTGTCTCTCCTGATTGTGAAATAACTATAACTAATGTCTTTCTATCATAAAGAATCTTTTTATAACGATATTCACTAGCAACTTCACATAAAACTCTAATATTAGAATTCTCTTCTAATAAGCTCTTACCAATCATACCTGCATACATAGCAGAACCACACGCTACAATATGAATCTCTTCGTATCCACTAACATCAAATATATTATCAAAATTATCTATAAAAGGCTTTAAAGTCTTCTCAAGTACAACAGGCTCTTCCATTATTTCTTTTAACATATAATGTTCATAACCACACTTTTCTTTAGACTCAGCTGTTAACTCTGTAACCAATACTTCTTTTTTTATTTCCTTATCATCTTTAACAACACTAATACCATTAAAATCTAAAGTAACAATTTCATTCTCATCTAATAAAGAATATCTATTAGTATAATTAATAATAGCCGAAATATCACTTGCTACAAAATATTCTTTATCTCCATACCCAACTATTAAAGGTAAATCTTTTCTAACTGCAAATAACTTATCTTGATCCTTAAAAATAATTGCTAAGGCATATGATCCTCTAACATCATTAATAGCCCTCTCAATTGCCATAATTGGATCATTATCATAATAATAATCAATTAAAGCAGTTAAAACTTCTGTATCAGTTTCAGTATTAAAAGTAACTCCCTCACTACTTAATTTTTCCTTCAATTCCATAGCATTTTCAATTATACCATTATGAACTAATGTAACTCTTCCCACAGTATGAGGATGAGCATTAACCTCAGTAACACCACCATGAGTAGCCCATCTAGTATGAGCAATACCTATATGAGAATAAATTAACTTTTCTTTATTAATCTTCTCCTCTAAAGAAGATATTCTTCCTACTTCTTTTATAACCTGAACAGAAGTATCATTTTTTAAAGCAATACCTGCAGAATCATATCCACGATATTCTAATGTTTTAAGTCCCTCTACAAGTACATCTTTAGGTTCCCTAAAACCTATATAACCTACTATTCCACACATACGTAAAATCTCCTTAATATAAAAATAGTTCTGATATATTTCTTTGTTGTAATCTTGATTTTACTTTTTAAAATATATCTAACGAATAACTTAAATCCGTAGTAGAATCCGCCGAATATTTCGATAAACTACTAACCTCGTCATCCTCATAGGATCTGGCGCTCAAATGAAAAATACAACCTTTCTAATTTCATTCTAATAATATTATATGATATTTAAAAAAAATTGGCAAATCAAATATAAAAGCACAATAAAAGGAAGAATTTAATCTTCCCCTAACTTCTCATATATATCATGACTAGTATTATATTCAGCTATCTGATCAGAAAACATTGTATTAAATACTGGTTCAGACTTTCTTTTAACATCTTCATAAATATTCTTACTAGTATCAATAGCAGTCTTTATATCCATAATATTAACTTCTCTTCTATTATCAAATAAAGCATTAGAAAACGCATTTTGTACTATAGTTAAAGATACATCTGGATATCTAGACCCAATCTCATAAATTCTCTTATACTCACTAGTAATATCCGTAATAAATTCCATTATTTTTCTTTGTACATAAGAAGAATACATTAACTTAGCCCCAGTTCTCTTTTCTATCTTTGGTAAAGTACCAATAAGTATTTCTACATTCTCATCTCTAGTAGGTTCTGCTACATCTATCTTTTGAAAACGTCTAACAAAAGCTTTATCTCTTAAAATATATCTTTCATACTCATCAGTAGTAGTAGCACCAATTACTTTAATATCTCCACGATCAAGAGCCGGTTTAAACATATTAGCAAAGTCTAAAGATTCACCCTTACCAACTAAAGTATGTATCTCATCTATAAAAAGTATTAAATTAGTTCTAGACTTTAACTCATCTATTAAAGTCTGTACTTTAGCTTCTCCTGTAGTTGGATCTACTCCAAGTAAAGCCGATGTATTAACTTTAATAACTTGATAATTACTTAAAGCATCCGGTACTAAACCTTTTTGTATTCTATAAGCAAGTCCCTCTACTATAGCAGTTTTACCAACACCAGGTTTACCTACTAAGACAGCAGACTTATCAGGGGTAAGTAACGTAAGTATCAAATCCTTTATTTGAGCATCTCTTCCAATTGCCGGATTAGTAATATAATTTTTATTTAAAAAGTTTTCTCCATACGTATCAAGAATACTAATCCTTTTTGCTTTAATATCAAATTCTTCATTCATAGTAACATCTCCTAACTACTAAATTATAACATAAAAATTATTTTTTTACATCTATAGGATTAACATGTATAACAGTTAAATACACTTCTGGAATATTCTTGTCTATCTCTTTTTCTAATCCATTCGCAATACTATGACTATCAAAAGTAGATAAATCACCATCTACAAATATTGTAAAAGATATCTGATACTTATACCCAACAGGAGTAGCGTTAAAATGATTAACACCTCTAATTTCTTTATGTTTAGATATAATATCATATACTTTATCCCTAGTAATAGTATTCATCGCTTTATCCATTAATACATCATAACTCTCTAGAAATATCTTTAAAGCTACAATAAATATCCAAATAGAAATACCTATACCAACAACACTATCTACAAAGTATATTCCCTCTAAGCTTAACAAACACGCTACTAAGTTCAAACTAGTAATAATACAATCATTTCTATGATCTTTAGCATTAGCTTCTAATAGCAAACTCTTATGTTTCTTATATACTCCATTGGCATAAATATAAAGTATAAATTTAACTATAATAGTTATAATACATACAACAACTAACCAAATAGAAAAACTAAACTTTTCACCTAAAAGAATTGTCTTAATAGCTGAAATAATAACTTTTATACTCATTAATCCCATCGCAATACTAATAAACATTGAATAAATATATTCTGCTTTACCATGTCCTAAATTATGATCATCATCTCTAGGCTTAGAAGCAATTTTATTACCAATAAAAGTCATAATAGATGAAAATATATCTGAAGCACTATTAAATGCATCTGCAAGCATGGCTTGACTTCCCGTAACAAATCCTACTATAGCTTTAATTATAAGTAAAAAGACATTTCCAATCATCCCCCAAATACTAACTCTTTTAATAGCCATAAATTTCATAAAATTCTCCTCATCTCCAAAGAAAAAAGGAACTTTAGTTCCTAGATTTCTATATTATATGTCAAAGTTTTACCTAATACTAGGAAATTTTATAATTTCTGCTTTGCTTTCCTGTCCACCACTATCTTGCTTTATATCATAATCATCACGTTTTTCTTCTATAACATCAGCAGAAAATAATTCATTGCCAACTTTATAAGCAAAATCTAATGCTCTATGTAAAGATAAATTATTTGTTTTTCCAAGTACTGATACATCAATATCTTCAGGATAAGTTTCCATTCTCTTCTTAAACTCATCTTCACATCCTAATCTAATTGCTGTATATTTTATAACTAAATCTGAATCTATTGAAATAAAATCATCACTAGAACTTAAATAATCAACCACTTCATTTGTTAAAACTCTAACTCTATAATCATTAAGTCTCTTCATATAACTATCCCAGCGTACTCCAACACCCATAATATCTTTTTTTAAATCAGCAACTAAACTAGGATTAGCCGTAATATAATCAGCTAAAAAAGTATCCATTCCAGCAATAGTATTAATAATAAAACTATTAATACCATTATTTTTAATATCATTAAAAGAACGACATCTGCGATGAATAAATCTCTCTAAATTCTCACCATCTATATCACTACAATAAAACTCTCTATTAACCATTCTCTTAGCAAAGAAATCTGTAATTACTTTACTAGAACCATACTGTTCTAATATAAGTAAAAATCCTAAACCTAATTTATCTTTAAACTTAGCCTTATTATATTCAACTAATAAATCCACTTTTTCCATTTCTTTAGAATAAGCTAAAGCTGCTCCTATAGTAAATCTATTAGCTTCTTTTTCCATAGTACTAACTAAGAAGTTAATCTCCATACTTCTAATTCTATCAATTCTCTCGATATCATTTTCTTCTGATTCTCTTTCATTAAGTTTTATTGAATTCAAATAATTACCAGCAACCATTTTTACAAATTCAAAATCATCTGAAAAGTCATTAATAACTCCCCATACAAATCCATAATCATGTTTAACTTCATCAGAACAGAGTTCATACATTCTTTTATCTTTTGAAAGCATCATGACATATTTCATAAATTCTGGACTATTCTCTAACTCAGAAACATCATAAGGTGTAGTATCTAATCCACTAATATAATTTTGAACTAATTTTACATTAACCAAGATATCACCTAATCTTTCTATCTTTTACCTTTTTTTCTCTTACTTTTATTATCTACTTTTGGTTCTTCTTTTTTTACTCCCACTTTAACAGCTGATAATACTTGTTCTGGAGAAATGACTGTTACATTCATATCTAAAACTTCAGGTTCTTCCTCAACCACTACTGGTGTAGCAGCAACTGTATTAACTACTTGTGAAACTTCTGGAGCTCCAATATCTTTAGCATCTATTTCTACTTGTTTTTTCTCTGTAACTACAGTAGTATGAGTCTTTTCTTTACTAACATCAAGTTTAGCATCACTAGTATTAGCATTATTATTATCAGTAACAACTTCTTCTTTAGGAGTAACTTTTACAGTCTCTAATACATCCTCAGAAGAAATCTTATCCCCAGTATTAGCCGTATCAACTTTAGAAGCTTGCTCTAACTCTTGTTGCTTCTTTATTAAATCTATTTTTTCTTTCTCTTGAATTTCTTTTTCTTTTTGTTCTTTTTCTTTAGCTGCTTTCTCTTGCTCTTCTTTTTCTCTTCTTTGACGTTCTTTTTCAGCTTTAGCCTGTTCTTCTGCTAACTTCTTCTGTCTTTCCTGCTCTTCTCTAGCTTTTGCTTCTAATTCTTTTCTTTCTTTATCTTTTTGTATTTTCTCTAATCTTTGTTTTTCTTTTTCTACTTTTATTTTTTCTTCTCTTTCTTTCTCTTCTTTTAATTTAGCTTCTTTTTCTAATCTTAAACGTTCTTTCTCTGCTTTTTCTTGTTCAATTTTAGCAAGTTTCTCAGCTTTTATTTTCTCTTCTAATTCTCTTCTTTGTCTTTCACGTTCTTCTTTTTCTTTTAAAGCTTGTTCTCTTTCTTGCTTTTGCTTTTCTTCATTTAAAAGTCTAGCCTTTTCTCTTTCTTCCCTCTCACGTAAAGCCTTTTCCTTCTCTTCTTTTTTTCTTTCTTCTCTCTCTCTTTTTAATCTTTCTTTTTCAAATCGCTTCTGTTCAGCTTTTTCTCTTTTTATCTTTTCCATTGCTTCTTTTATTTTCTTTTTATCAGCTTTAATCTTTTCTTCTTTTGCTTTTTTCACTTCATATTCTTCTTGTTTTACAGCTTCAATTATTTTTAGTTGTAAAGGAACAGTTGCTCCCTTTTTACTATTCTTCATAAGAGTAGCATCTATTGCTGCCCTACCTGCAACAGTACTATTAACATTCTTCTTATTTTTTCTTTTTCTATTAATTACCAACACCAATACTAAAAATGACGAAAATACAAAAAGTCCTGAAACAATAGTAAGTAATAAGTCATTACTTTTAACTTCACTAGCTTCCCCAACATAACTAGCATAAATAATATATTTTTTTACACTACCTGCCTCAGACGTAACTTTAATAATAATCGAATCATCCTTACCAATATTACTATTTCCAGTAATAACAACAGTAGCACTACTATCTTCAGTAATAGCCCTAATATCTAAATAGTTATTTTTAATAGTTCCAATATTATATTCAAAAACATCACTCGAAAAGTTCAAGTTATAACCATCTATTTTAATATTACTAAGTAAAGCATTATCAGAAAGTAATTTTTCTAACCTTGTAACATTAACTTTATAACTTAAAACAGTTCCATCTTCCGCAACAACTTCTATTAAAAATTGATTAGCTCCAGTAACTAAAGATAAATTAGTTGGTAATTTAATAGTTGCTTTATTATCATTTGCAACAGCATCTATCTTAACAGAACTAACATTACTTGAAACTTCTACATTATATTCATTAATACTTGGATTAAAATTAATATCTATATCATTAACAATTAAAGACTTTAATGTTGCATCACTACTCTTAACTGGCTCAACTGGAGTAGGATCAGGTGTTGGTGTAGGATCCGGAGTATTACCAATAACAGTAATTGAAACACTCTTATTAGGAATAACTGCTACTTCTCCATTATCACTAGTAAATGTTATCCCATTCATATAAAAAGTTCCAACCCCAGAAGCAACAGCTTTTAAATATACAGTACCCAACTCAAAATTACCAGGATACTTATCAGATGAAGTTAAAGAAAGATTAGGCCACTCACTATTAATCTTCCATATACGTTCCGCTTTAAAATTAGTAACTATAATATTTCCATCAGAAGTAAGATTAGAAAAAATCTCTGAAACAGTCCCATCAGAATACCCAACAATCTTACATCTAACGTCATCACCTACATTAACTGTAGTAGAATTACAAGAAAAAGAAATATCCCCTGATAATCCAAGAGTCTTAACAGGAATAAAAAAGCTCAATAATACTATTACAAATAAAAACTTTTTCTTCATAATATTTCCTCCACAGTCCCCTACCATAAATTTATTATAGCAAAATTTCAAAAAAAAGAATAGTACAAAATACTATTCCAAAAATTTATTCTAACTCCAATATATTCTTTACAGTAAATTTCTTATTTAATACTAAAACCAATATATTTAATACAAATAATATACTAAATATTATAATTGCTATAGTATCAATACCATAATTATTCTTATATAAAAAGTAACCTCCTCCTAAGAATAATCCAAATAGTAATAATACAATTCCCATTACAATAAAGTTATTAGAATTTTCCCTTAAAGCATTTAACTCATCATCCCAAATCAATTTAGGATTAATAGAATCAATAACTATACCTAAGAATGTAACAAATAAAATACATAAGAAACTAACAAGTACAAAGAATAATATCATCACTAAAGGAAATCCTATACTTACATAGAATATTAGTGCAAATAAATTAAATCCTATAAAAGCAACACTAATACTTACTAAAGCTTTAACCATAATTTGTTTATCATATTCTAATGGAATACTCTTCATAAAATCAAAGTTTTTTCCTTCTCTAGAAAATGATGAAGCCGCAATACTATTAATTGCTGGTAATAGTATTGAAATACTAACTACAAATAATAAAATTATTGTTAAAAAGTCTCCATTACAACTTCTAGCAAGCTTCTCTAATTCACAAAAACTAATATCAGAAAATCTAAGTTTATAAATAACATATACTAGTAATGGCCATATAAAATTAATTAAAATACAATTAGAAAAATAAGCAGTCGTTCTAAATAAAATAGCCATTTCTTTCTTAAAATAAGATAAAACTGGACTTTCTACTTTAATATCATCTAAACTATTACCCTTTTTAGAAGCTGTATCTCCTACATTTAATCCAACTAGTCCTTTAAAGTATAATCCTTGTGCTAATCCTAAAAATACTAAAACATATAAAATATTAACTAAAATATATAGTAATAAAGATGAAATACTACCAGTAGAAATAGTATCTATAAATAAATGAATATGTGGAAATATCCATCTCATCGTATATAATAAACTCTTATCTCCATTAACAAATCTCTCTATATAAGTATCTATATTAAAATCTGTTAATCCACTTAAAGCATATATTGCTACTAGTAAAAGAGCTACTATAAATCCTAATCCAATCTTTTTAACAGTCTCTTTATTTTTAATAAACTTTGTAAAACTCATTAACAAGATACTAATAATTCCACAATATATCATTGGTATTAATGGCAAAGTAAACATTCCAAGTATTCCTAAAATAAAATAATAAAATTCAATACCTGATCCTAAGTAATAACCTATAACACTAAATACTACTATAATTAACTGCATAAGTGTTTCTGCTATAAAAGCTGCACTAAATTTAGCGGCTATTATTTTAAATGGTTTTATAGGTAATGGTAATAAATTTTCAACATCACCAGTAAAATAAAATTCATTAAGTATAACATTAAATCCAAATATAAAAGAAAATATCGATATAACAATACACATTACTTCAAGTCCAGTAGTAGCGTATCCATACTCTTTTAATACAGCAGTCATAGACATAACGAAGAACATACAAATTAATGCAAATGGTAACATTACAAAAAGAATAACAAAACCTACTAGTATTTTATTTATTGTTTTCTTCTTTTTATCATCTGCATCTCTCATTGATAAAGATCTAAGAAATACTTTTACTAAAGACAAGTAATTACTCATGTTTAATAACCTCCATAAATAATTCTTCTAAGTCTTTCTTATCATATTTATCTTTTAATTCTTTTAGTGTACCAACAAATACTGCCCTACCTTTATCTATAATTGCTATTCTATCACATAACTTTTCTGCTACTTCTAAAACATGTGTTGAGAAGAATACTGAGTTTCCTTTATCGGCATGTTCTCTCATCATTTTCTTTAACTCAAAAGCAGACGTTGGATCAAGTCCTATTAAAGGTTCATCTAATATCCAAACTGCTGGATCATGTACTAAAGCCGCAACTACCATCATCTTTTGTCTCATACCATGAGAATAACTTTGCATAGGCTTATCTAAAACATCACTTAGTCCAAATCTATCACCAAATGTCTTAATACGTTCACGTCTTTCCCTTAAAGGAACCTTATAAATGTTTGCTATAAAGTTAATGAACTCCATACCAGTAAGTTTTAAAAACATATCTGGACTATCCGCAATATACCCAATAATCTGTTTAGCCTTCAAACTATCTTTTACAATATCATATCCATTAACTTTAATAGTACCAGTATCAGGTTGTAAAATACCAGTCATCATCTTAATAGTCGTAGTCTTGCCAGCACCATTAAGTCCAATAAAACCAACAATCTCACCATCATCAATAGTTAAATTTAACTTATCTATTGCTTTAATATTATTATTATAAGTCTTACTAACATTCTTTATCTCTATCATAACAAAAGTCTCCTATAATAAATATAACACAAAAGTATAGAAATGAAAAATTATATTAAAAAAATTATTTTATACCTACCCAATTACATTTTTATTTACATCTTTTGTAATTAAATATGGATCTTCCATAGTACCATTTCCACCATCTGTTCTAATACCACTTTTAAGTACAATAGCTGGTCTCACACCATAATTATCTCTAACATCATAATTAGAACTATCTCCACCAACAGTTCCCATAGAAGTAACATAAGAAACAGAGGCATTAAGCCCATAATAAGATCTAGGAGTTAACATCCAATCAGTCATACCAGTATATAAATAGTAACTAGAATTAGCACTATTAGATCCCCCAGCATAAATATACTCATCCAAAGTAAGTAACGCTACTGGATACTTAAAGCCTTCTATACTAGTATTCAAAATATCATTACTATTAGCACAAGTAAAAGATAATTTATAAGAACCATAATACAATCGGTAATATCCAATAAAATGCGTATAAGAATCATTACTAGCATCGGTATCTTTACTAAGTAATGAGCTATCACTAATTGTTCTATCACTACACCAGTTAGCATCCTCTAAATACTTTGTATAATTTAATAAATTATTTTTATACCAATTATCAACAACACTCTTAATAGTTGAATCATTTTTATTTTCAAACATCTCATTCTTAAGATCTTCTATTCCCTTACCACCAGTCATACTATAATAGCCTGTATTATCATCTACTGTATTATTAGTCTTCTTATGTTTTAAAATATAATATAAAGTACTACAAGAATTACTTTCTGATAAACATGTATAATTATGCTTATTATATATCTTAGATCCGCCTGTTAAATAGTCTCCCATATTAATACTAATTGTATCTTTTAATGTATATACTCCATTAGAATAAGTAAAATCATTACCAAATATCCATTTATGATTATCTCCATCTGCATATAAAAATTCATAAGTAAGACCATCAGTAAATTCATAATAATTTAAATATGTAGAACCAGAAGTAGCTAAATATACTTGTCCCACATTAGTACAACTAGTCTCAGTTTCAGAAAGACAAGTATATTTCTTATCTAAATTACTATGATTTTCTTTATAAAGATATTGAACCGGATTAACTAAAGTATATACGCCATTAGAATAAGTAACAGTATCACTAAAATAATATTTTGTATTTGGTATATTAGATTTTTGTTTCATTTGCATACCATTAGCATAATACAAATTTAATCTCTTATTAGTAAGTTCATGTAATGTCCCATACATATACCCAACAGATCCAGCTGATGCATAATTACTATTAAATTGACTACTAGCAATTCTAGTATTCACACCAGTTGTATTAGTACAATATCCAGAAGAATCAACTTCACCATTATAAATAAGTTTTACTCCACCATTTTCTGTAGTTCTAACTATCTTCCAACAAAATCCTGCAAACAAAACATTATTATTGTTTATAATGCCTCGATAATAATAAACAGGATATGTACCATTTTCTGTTCCACTTCGTGTATAAATTCCAGAATTAGTACTTATTGGAATTTGACTAAAATTAACACTTGTATCTACACCCTTAGAATTATCTGCTATCATCCTATATAAAGATTGTGCCGTTGATATTTTTCCATCCATCGATTTTACTAATCCTAACTTTTTCCAAACAGCTTTTATTGTCACATTGGATTCAGGCATTATAAATTGATTATTTCCAATTTTTTCTACATCATCAGTTACTATTTTCCATTCTTTAAATTGATATCCACTGCATGTTGGAATATCATCGCTAATTTTTACTGTATCAAAAACTGAGTAAACTTTAGAACTAGGTAGATTAGACACCACACAACCATTCGGAGCATTAGCATCATAAATAACAACATAATTATCTTTTAAGGCAGTTGTTTTTGAAACGGTCTCAGTAGTATTAACATCACCAATCTTATAAGATACATCTGTTTTAGTATGAGTCTGGTAAACTCCTCCTAAACCAATTAATTCTTCATTTAAATTTATATCAATAGTTAATTCTGCATCCAACCCCGTTTTAAAACCATTTAAATTCCAGATAACTTGATCCTCATCTACACTAACATTGCCAAATGTTGTAATAATATTACTAGCATCTTTTAAATTAAAATTATTTGTTTCAATATAATCAGTTAATACAAATTTATCATAACCGATTGGAGAAATAGATGCTTTATATAAAAACTCACTTAAATTTTTTGTACTAGCTATAAATTGAATATCTGTAATATTTTTTAGACCTTCTAAAACCTCATCACCAAGTTCATATTGAATACCATTAATACTTAAATATTCATACTTACTTTTCAAATAATTATACTGACCTACCTCATTAGGTATATCTACAGTAGGTAATCCATCTGTTAAAAATAAAACAACACAATCACGATCAGATTCTTTATTATAAGAACTTAATACATCATCTACTTTTACTAATGCTTGATAATAATTAGTCTCTCCTTTAATAGTTAAACCATCAATAATTTCTTTCAATAAACTAGCATCACTTGTAAAATTAGTTACATTAGTACAAACATCATTAAAAGTAATCAAAGCAACTTTATTACCTTTAGGTATAGTATCATTAATAAATTCATTAACATCGCTTTGTACTTGAGTTAACTTATCACCAGCCATACTACCAGAAGTATCAAGTACTAAAATTACATCTGTATAATCTGCTCTTGGTTTTTCTACTGATTCCAATTTTATATTAATTCTTGCTTTTCCCCTACTTATCCATTTAGCACTTTTTGTATATTTAAAAGAACCCTCAACATTATTTTTATTATCTAAAGTTATAGACTGTACTTCTATACTAGAAATTGGTTCTAAAACCGCAAAAGAATTAGCAATAAATACGATAAAAAGTACTACTAAGACAAAGAAAGAAAAACCTAATCCTACTTGCTTACCAACAAATCTAAGGTTAGAATTTCCCCCTCCAAATCTTCGCATATTTATCACCACTCTAGTATTTTCTTATACATATTATAATATTTTTTCATTTTTTTTCAACACTGCAATCAAAAAAAAGAAACTGAATATTACTACTTCAATTTCTTATCTAACTCTAAATCACTATCTAATATTCGAATTAACCCCTCATCATACAAACTCTTATCCAAAGTCTCCAACTTATCTCCAGAAATGATTAAAAACTTATCATTTTCTAATCCATAACATAAATAGTATTTAGCAACACCTACTTCAAAATCATGCTTATCATCAACTACCATTAACTTATAAAATTTCTTATAACTTTTATTTCTAATTGCAACTAATACACTATAAATATAACTATCATCATCACTAGAACAATATAAATTAAGTATCTTTCTAGGATTGTATTCAACAACTACCAAAACATTATCTACTATTGCAAAATACTTTCCTCCAATAAACTCTAAAAATAAAACTTCATGTACTTCACTAGTATCAAATAATAAAGTACTAAAATCATCATTAACTAAATCAAAATCAATTGAATATTTATAATCAATAGCCTCATTAGAATTACTAAAAACAGCTAATATTTCTCTACATAATTCATTCATAAAAGATGGAATTCTCTCAAATAAAGTAACAATAACATCAAACATAAAAAGCCATTCACTTGGAATATATCTAGTCGTAACAAATTTATAATCACGTTTATTAATATGAGTATTAATCTCAATATAATAACTATTAATATACTTGTTAATTTTATTTCTAAAAATATCATTTCTAATTAATTTATCATTATCATTAATTGTATTCAAAATATAATTAACAGAAGAAATATCAATAAATTGATAGCAAACATAATCATCTATATATTTATTCTCACATACATCTAAAGGAACAAATAAAACCTTAAATTTCTCTATTCTCTTATTAAATACCAATGCAATATAAAAATTAGACTTATTATAATCTCTAATATATAAATCTAACAAAACACGTTCTTTTTTCTTTTTTAAATACTTTTGTATAACTAAAATACTATTATCCATAACAACCTTTCTATATACTACAAATTAATTTTATCAAAAGAAAAAGACTATTACCAGTCTTATTGTAAATTATTAGTTAACTTGTCGTCTACTAAGTATTTTTTAAGTCTAACTAAATACTGACATCAAAATAGCAGCTATAAAAAATGCACTAGATAGAATCATAATACAAGTTCCTACTACCTCAGCATATCCAAAATTATTTGAATTATTCTTAGTATTCTTCATAAACCATACCTCCGAGTCTACTACTATATATAAAGTATATCAGAAAAACATTTATTAGACAATTAGCTTTTTGAAAAGTCACACAAAAAAACAGTTTATAAAAACTGTTCTTTTCTATTACTTAACTTGTTCAATACTATAATAACTATATAAATTATCACTAGCTAATTTAAATGTATAAAGATACTTAGCCTCATCAACAGTCTCACCAGCTTTATTAATAACTTCTAATGATTCATATATCCTAATAGTATCTCCTTCTCTTTCTGCTTGATAAATATCATAATTATACTTGAAATCTTTTGAAAAGTTCTCTTTACTACTATTCTTTGAATATAAAACATAAGAATCTATAGTATCATCATAAACATAAGTATCATTTTCTGGATTAACTTTAATATTACCAGTACTCATTGTATACTGATCTCCAAACACCTCTTTGTATGATCTTTCTACATCTTCTCTTTTTATAATTGTTTTATCACTACATACAAGTTTTCCATAACTATTTTCTTGTGTTAAAGTAGTACAATCATCTGCTTCTAAAAAATCAGATGCTTTAAGATTTAAATAAGCAAGTACCATTTTGTTAGTCTCTGTCATATCAGCAATAATACTACTTCTTTCTCCTCCATACATCCAATAAGGAGAAGTTGACTTAAAATCATGTACACTAGTATATAAGCTCTGTACTAAACGACTATTAGTATCAAGTTTTTCTTCTTTTACCTTGGTATTATTTCCACCAAATACACCTTTTAAAATAAAATATAAAACTAAAAATATTGTAATAGCAACAACAACAATAATCACAATTTTTAAAGTATTTACCTTTTTAGTAGCATTTTTATTAGAAATCATTTCATCAAATTTCATTTATATCACCATCTATCTATTTATTAGGATCAACTAATATTTTAACTGCATCATCAGTTCCAGATGTTAATCTTTCATATGCCTTTTGAACTTCATCTAAACTAACTATATCATCAACAAATTTTAATGTATCTATTTTTTTACCAGCCATTAAATCAATACATGTTTGGAATTCTTCTTTTGTATAAGCAATTGAGCCCATAACTGTTAACTCTCTCATAACAGCAACTACTGTAGGAATTGTAACTGTACCTAGTGATACTCCGACTAAAACTACTCTTCCACCAGGTCTAACTGCCATTAAAGCTGAACTAACAGCTGGAGAATTACCACAACAATCAATTACTACATCAAAACCTCCATTAGTCTTTGCTAAAACACGTTCTAACATCTTAGTATCCTTAGCATCATACCATTCATCAACAACACCTAATCGAATACTCTTCTTACCACGAGCATCATTAGTTTCAGATAAAGCAACATAACTTGCTCCTTCCATTTTAGCAAACATAGCAGAAACTAAACCAATAATTCCTCCACCAATAACTAAAACTTTTTCTCCTACTTTAATATTAGCTAAATGAACAGCATGTAATCCAACAGCTGAAGGCTCAACCATCGCAACTTCTTCATCACTAACACTATCAGGAACTTTTAAAACCATATCCGGTCTAATTGCCATCCTTGGTGCTAAAGCACCTGGATTTGTTAAAGAAAGACCCGTAGCATGAGTCCAAGTTTCAGGACAATATTGGGGATTTCCTGTAAGACAAGCACTACAATGACCACATGGTGAAATTGGAAGTGCAGTTACTCTATCACCAACTCTTAAATCATCCCTAGCTCCAGGATTAGTAACAACACCACAATACTCATGTCCCATTACTAAACCAACAGGCTCACCAGCATCCCAATAATGAATATCAGAACCACAAATACCACACTTTTTTACATCTATTAGAACACTACCATTTTGTGAAACAGGTTCAGGTATGTCACCAATTTCAAATTTTTTAACACCTTTTATTTTTACACATTTCATAAAAGTCAACCTCCTATCATCTAATATAATGATACCATAAATTGAAAAAAAATAAATAATTTTACACCAAATTGTCTAAAAGAAAGGAAAAAATATGAAAATATGTGTATATGCCATTTCTAAAAATGAAGAGAAGTTTGTTAAAAGATGGATAAACTCCATGAAAGAAGCTGATGAAATCTATGTTCTAGACACTGGTTCCACTGATAATACTGTAAAACTCTTAAAAGAAAATAATGTAAATGTAAAACAAAAAGTAATAACTCCTTGGCGCTTCGATGTAGCTAGAAATGAATCTTTAAAACTCCTACCAGAAGATACTGATATTTGTGTATGTACAGACTTAGATGAAATATTTGAAGAAGGTTGGCGTAAAAGACTAGAAGAATCCTGGCAAGAAAATACTACTAGAGCAAGATATACATACAACTGGAAACTAGATAAAAATAATAAACCAATAGTTTCTTTCTACTCAGATAAAATTCATACTCTAAAAAACTATACTTGGATTAATCCAGTCCATGAAGTATTAAACTCTTCTATAAAAGAAAATTTTATAACTATAGACACCCTAACTCTAAATCACTACCCTGATCCTACTAAAAGCCGTAGTTCCTATCTACCACTCCTAGAACTATCTATAAAAGAAGATCCAGAAAATGATCGTAATATGCACTATTTAGGCCGAGAATATATGTATTATGGTTACTGGAAAAAAAGTATTAAAACTCTAAAAAAACACTTAGAATTAAAGAAAGCTACTTGGAAAGATGAAAGATCAGCTTCTATGCGTTATATTAGTAGATGTTATAAAAACATAGGTAAATATGAAGAAGCCAAATTCTGGCTAAAAAAAGCCATAAAAGAAACTCCATACTTAAGAGAACCATATGTCGAAAGAGCTCTTCTTGCCTACTCTGAAGAAAATTATTTAGACGTTGAAACATACTGTTTAGAAGCCCTAAAAATAAAACATCATGAGAAAACATACATTAATGAACCATTCTGTTGGGATGAAACTATTTATGACTTATTATCAATAAGCAACTTCTACCAAAGAAAATATAACTACGCTATCTACTTTATAAATCTAGCTTTAGAAATATCACCTCATAATGAACGACTTCTAAAAAACAAAGAACTATTCACAACCAAAGAAAAAAATTAATCTTTAACATAAAGATTAATTTTTCCTTCTCTATAAGCTAAATAAATCTTATTCCAAATAACACTTTCTATATATCTAGCCTTCTTAGGATGCATTAAAAATCTAAGTACAAGTTCCACATGATCATCTACTATCTTAGTATAAATAATTGGATCAAACTTATTAAAATAAATTCTATTAGTAGTATTAACATCAGCTATTTGATTCTTCATCTTTCTTGGAATATTTTTAACTGTCTCCAAACTATTAACTATTTTATATATCTCTTTTTTATTATTAGCTAAGTCACAATCTAACTTAACTTTTATAGTCATTTCTTCCCAAATATATTTAAATCCCTTATTAATATTTTTTACAGGTCCCAATATAATAGTTGAATTAGGATAATGTATAACAACACCGGTAGACTGTCCATTATCTTCTTTAGTAGAAACTTCTAGTATTTCAAAACTAAATGCTGAAATACTCATAACATCTCCCTTTATATCTCCAATCTGTATACGTTCTTCTACTTTAAAAGGTTTCTTAAACTTAATATAAATTCCACAGAAAAAATTAAGTATAAAGTCTCTTAAAGCAATAGTCATAGCTGCTGATATAACACTAATAAGAGTCATTAATCCCTTTATATAATCATCCCAAATAATAACTAGAATTAAAACTTCTAATACATTTAAAGTAACTTGATAAGCCTGATTAGAAACAAATTCTCTTCTACCAGTTGTAAGTTTCTGTATTACCTTTCTTCCTATTTTTTTTAATAAATAAAATATTACTAATACCGAAATAGTAGAAACAATAACATATATATATTCTTTATCTATAGTAGTAACATTTGAAATAACTTCACATACATATTTATAAAAATTCAAAGTATCCCCTCCAAACAGAATATAGATTATACCACAAAATCTAATTATTTTTAAGGACACAATTAATCATATGAGAAACTTTACAGAAACTTTACAAAAAAAATGTCCTAAGACATCTTTTTCTTATAAATATTACTACTAACAATCATTATAATTCCAATAACTAAAGCAACAATTCCATAAATCAAACCATAACTATAGTTAACTGTAATTGCTAAATCAGCAACAGATATAATTATAAAATTTAATATAGCTACAACAATTATAGATAAAATAGCAGTAATAACTAAATCAATACCAACTATTTTAATTAAACTTAATAAAGAGTTTTTTAATATTCCAATAATAACTATTAAAACAACAATAGAAATAACTAGTATAATTCTTAAACTATCAGATATTAAATTATTATATATTCTAAACGTTGTTACTACACTCTTATTACTTTCATTACCCTCTTGTACTTTTTCCTTAAAATAATCATTAGCTTTTTTTAAGTTTTCACTCTTCTTAAATTCTTCTAATTGTTCATCACTTACTCCTAATTTTTCTTTTAACAAATCTTTATTATTATCAATAAAAGTAATTACATCTTTATCTATATTAATATCACTATCAATATTATTACCAGCCATACCAGAAATAAGTAAATCAATATATTTTTGAATTAGGGCATCAGCTTCAGTATTATTAACTAACTCATTAAAACTTTCATCATTAATATTAGAATCAACATCAGAAATTATCTCTTCCCTTACATTTTCAACAGTAACATTCTTCATTTGTTTAACAACTGCATCACGTACTGAAAAAGATAATATAAACACTACCATCAAACAAACTAGAACAACTTCTAATAAAACAATAAATATTTTCCTTAATGTTTTCATAATCTTCTCCTACATTGACTTATTTAAAACTGTAACTCTAATCAAAACTGTACCAAAGACAACTATTGATACTAAAACAAGTATAACACTAATAGTAGAAGCTGTATCTGGATTTATTACAGGCTCAGGCTCTCTTTTTTCAT
>ERZ779829.170-NODE-170-length-28639-cov-2.780996_pt1 | contig 28639 bp, 18 predicted proteins | sample MGYA00511562_ERZ779829 | MGnify/ENA primary metagenome ERZ779829 (study PRJEB29588, sample SAMEA2151677) | human gut metagenome | biome: human gut; feature: human-associated habitat; material: faeces | place: Denmark | collected 2008/2010 ... | reverse complement strand
TGTCCTGCCTGTGGTGGCCTGACAAAGATCGTGACGGAGGGAGAGGGTGTAGATCAGGTAGAGACCCTTTATTGTACCAATGAATTCTGTCCTGCAAAGAAGTTAAAATCATTTGCGCATTTTGTAGCCAGAAATGCAATGAATATTGACGGCCTCTCAGAAGCCACGATTGATAAATTTATCGAACAGGGATATCTGGATCATTTGGATGATCTCTATCACCTGAATCGTCATGAAGAAGAGATCGTTGAGTTGGAAGGCTTTGGAGAGAAGTCTTATGCGAAGCTGATCCAGGCTGTTGATACATCCAGACATACAACGATGAACCGCTTTGTCTATGGCCTTGGAATTCCGGGTGTCGGAGATGCAACAGCGAAACTGATCTGCAAACATTTTAAAAATAACCTGGATCAGATCATGCATGCGGATGTAGAAGCATATACAGAGATTGATGGAATCGGAACAGTGATCGCGGAGGAAATTGTAAGATATTTTAAAAATCCGTCGAATTGTGCTATTATAGATAAGTTACTTCATGAATTAGAGTTTGAAGCAGAGACCGAGACTGTACCGCAGACACTTGCAGGTATTACCTTTGTAATAACCGGAAGTCTGGAGCAGTTTGCAAACCGGGATGAGATGAAGCAGTATATCGAAGACCGGGGTGGAAAGGTAGCAGGTTCCGTATCATCAAAGACCGGATATCTGGTCAATAACGATGTGACCTCTACGTCTTCAAAGAATAAAAAAGCACAGAGTCTGGGAATACCGATTATTTCAGAGACACAGTTTCTGGAACAGTTTTCCTGAGAATATAGAAACAGATAAATGGCAGTTGAAACAGAAAGGACTTGATAGAAAATGCCAATTAGAGTAGACGATGATTTACCCGTAAAGAAAATACTGGAGGATGAGAATATCTTCGTGATGGGTTCAGACAGAGCCATCCGTCAGGATATCCGTCCGCTTGATATATTGATATTAAATCTGATGCCTTTGAAGCAGGATGCAGAATTACAGCTTATGAGAAGCCTGTCAAATACACCGCTCCAGGTGAATATTTCCCTGATCCGTACGATGACATACGAATCAAAGCATGCGCCGAAGGGACATCTGGAACGGTTCTACACTGATTTTTCCAGCATCAAAGACCGAAAATGGGATGGATTCATCATCACGGGAGCACCGATCGAGAAGATGGAATTTGAAGATGTGGAATATTGGGATGAATTAAAAGAGATCATGGACTGGTCAGAGAAAAACGTAACATCCACGATCCATATCTGCTGGGGCGCGCAGGCAGGTCTGTACTATCGGTACGGGGTGCAGAAGCATGAGCTGGATAAGAAATTATCAGGAATCTATATGCATCATACCTTCCACAGAAAGACACCGCTTGTTCGTGGGTTTGATGATATCTTCTATGTACCGCATTCCAGATATACAGGTGTCGATAAAGATGAGATCGTAAAAAATCCGCATCTGGAGATCGTAGCGGAGTCCGATGAGGCAGGACCTTATCTGATCATTGGCGATGAAGGAAAGAATATTTTCGTAACAGGACATCCGGAATATGATATTCTGACGCTGGATAAAGAATATAAGCGTGACCTTGCAAAGGGGCTGAATCCCGATATTCCGGTAAATTATTATCCGGACAACGATCCGAGCAAGACACCGATCAAATCCTGGCGTTGCCATGCCAATACTTTATATGCAAATTGGCTGAATTATTATGTCTACCAGATAACCCCATATCTGTGGACAGAGAAGAAAGAAAAACCTTGAAAAACCTTGTGTTATCAAGTATTTAAAGCAAAACCAAAAAATCGAGAAAACTTGAATAAGTTGTTATATCTTGATATAAATTGGTATATTTTGATGTATTAATGGAGACAAAATGGAGACTCTTCAAAATGCGTGGAGACAAAATAATAAAGAACTAGAGACAAAGAATCTTTGCAAATCGTAAAAAAATAGGGTATACAGAAATTAATCTGTATACCCTATAATTATTTTATCCCTTATAGCCATAACCGACCATAGCGGTAGGAGAGTATGTAATCTGTATTGTACATGCCCTATTCACAATAATTCGATTTTTAACAATTTCATCATCAGATTGATAAGTATTAATCAGTCTTGGCAATAAAAAGTTGCAATCCTTACCTAATTGTCTACCAACCACACTGCTCGTTACAAGCTGTGATACCCCATCAATAGTAATCACTTCGCCTATAATACAATTATCTACAGTAAACTGCCTGTCAAGAATTAGTAACCCATTCTCCTGATCTACATAATAGCTAGAAACAGTTAAATCACCAGCTTCTTTACAAGTAATGACATAATCAGCATGAATATATCCGAATTCATCACCACTTACTTCAAATTCTGTTTCTCGACTGCTATCAGATAAATCGCAATTAATCACTAAATTATCCTGTAATGCATATGGAGTATTAGCCGTAAATGTCAAATTAAACCCAATAATAACATCATTAAGCATAACCTGTTTCACGATGAATGTGCCAATCCAATATAAATTCTCAAATCCTGCACAATTAATTCTAAAGACTTTATTGCGCTGAGATAACCATTTTTGAATTTTTCTTACCTGATTAACTGTTAAATAATCAACATCAGTTTCGCATGGATTAAAGCAAATTGACAATGGAAGAGTGAATGGTTCATCATAAGTCGCAGAATATAAATTAAATACATTTGAGCCAGACGGTTTCTCTTGGTTTAATTTAATCTCTGTGCCAACTTCAACCGAGCCAGATGAACCGTCAAAATTACAGCAAATACAATTAAAATCCGCAAGTTGCTTCCCTGCAAAAGTAAAATCATTAACCTTCATTTGATTATTCACCTCCAATTATCTGTTTCAATTTTTCAATCTCTTTGTGTTGTTCCTGTATTAATTTAAGCATAGCCGGGACAATATACTGTTCGTTCCATGCATCAACTAGAACCTTACCAGATTCTTCATCTACATGCCAATCGGCTGCAATTTTGTAATTATCATATACATTTTCGGCAATCAGACCAATCATGTTCTTACGATAACGAATATCATCTATGTTGGTAAAGTAATCTTTTTTATATTTAAATTGTACCACATCAACATCATAAAGATGTTCTGGATTTAATTCTTCATCTAAGTCTGTTGTAATGCTATCTTTGAATCTTCGAGACGATGTCTTAGATGTCTTTGCAAGTACACCATTTCCATCAGACGAGATATATGCATTTGCTGCCGATGTGGTTTCTGCGTTTGTACATGATGGAATATATAGATGCCCTGGCGAATTAATTTTTACACTTGAAGGCATATATACCGTGCCATCTGTAAAAAACTGAATATAGTTTGTCCAACTATTGCCATCACCATTCATTATATAGAATGAGCTACCATCGTTTCTGAATCTAATATATGAACCACCACGTTCAAGTATTAATTGAGCAGTTGCTGAACCTAATGAATTACCATTAATAAGTAAAGGCACTTGAGTATTGTACTGCTTACCATAATCATTTCTATATGATTCTTGTAATGAGTTCCATGTATTTTGAGCCACATTGCCTATATATGTTTTCAGTGATTTACCCTGTGCTGCTGATAATGCAGAAGTAGTACTATCAGAATCACAAGAATTTTCAATAACAGTAACCGTATCTGTAAATTTTGCATCACTCGGTACTGATTTATTAATTGTAAAACCATTAAAGTCCGTACCTTTAATGCTACCTGTTGCCGTAATTGAACCTGCCGCCCATGTATTACCATTCCAATCAACTGTGAAAGCGTTTGATCTGTCTGTATCACTCGTTCCGTTTCCGATAATAAAAGCAGAAGATTTAATGTTCTGAATATTATCTTCTGTAAATGTAATTGATTTATTGAGATGGTGTTGATTGTACTTACCAATAACAGTCTGGTTGTGATTATCAGAATAAAGACCAGTGCCATAAACAAATGATGCAACGCCCTCTGATTCACATTCCAATCCACCACTAAAAGAATATCGTCCAACTGCAAGATTATAATGTCCAAGAATTGTAGACATATTTCCTCGGCTATATACGTCCCAAAAGTTAGTACTCTTTGATCGCCCAAAAGTCAATACAGTATTTTGAAATGTAATATTGTTTTTATAATTATTAATGTATGGTGAGTTTGATGTAACTGCACCGACATAAAAAAAATCGTCGTAATCACTTGCACCAAATGATGACGGTATTCGATATCTTAGGAGTATAGAAGAACTATCGTACCAACCATATGTATCATAAGATGGCGTATCAAGACTTTCATAATATATAGAAGAATTATCTAATAACTGAACGTAATATGACTCTGGTCTATCAATAGGAAGTATATTTGCATATCCTTTATGTATCATATATAAGCGATCACAATCTAATTGAGTCCCGTATTCTCCATCAGAAAACAATAAATTACCAGTACCAGATAATAATGATAAATAAGTATTAGAATTCCCTAGCAAGATATTTTTGGTTGATAATAAAATCGAGTTATTCCAAGGGTCAGTTTTTATTAAATAATCGTTTATATTATCATCTGTAATCTCTCCGTACCCTAATGCATTATCTGATATAGTAAATTGTCCAACTTTACCACTTGATGCATACATATTACCATTTTTAGTAACACCGAATTTAGAACCAGCTGTAAAGCACCAACCATTAATAGCATCCGAACCACCAATAGCTTTGTTATCTGTAGTTCCTGTTGACATCAATACTGATTTATCTGTACCCCAAGTTCCATTACTGAGGTCATTTGTTCCAATTTTAAAACCACCGATAGTTCCTGAATTACTCACGATAGTACCATTTAAGTATACATTATCTGCATATAAACCATAACCAACGCAATCATAAGTACCACATTTTAATCCGTCAAGATACCCTAACCTCACACTTGGAACAGTATATATTGTGTCAGGATCAGAGCTTGATTTACTACCCCAAATATCAACATAAGGTGCAGAATTTGCATTACCTATAGCAGACATTCTAATGCCGACAGGGGAATATACATTCTCAGTAGTTGAACCAATCTTTTTACCATATCTCTGATAGAGCATTACACTAATATTACTGTAAGATACGCCATTTTTAGCCGTGGCAAAATGATTAGCAATAGAAGATTCGACAGTAAGTGTTAATGACATAGTATTTGCAGTTGTATTCAATTTAGCAGCCATAACACCACTACATCTAATATTTAATCCATCAATTTTACCTTGAAATTTAATTTTAGAATTTTGTGCCCAACGAACACCTTGAATAGAATCAGAAGTAATAGCTGTTTTGTCTAAAATAGAAACAGTAATAGTTGTAGCACTTGCTTTAGATACATTCACTGTTGCACCTGATTGTATATATATCGTAGGAGCGACACAGAATTCACCACCTAAGTCTTGAATGGTATTTAATTCATATTTAAATGCTTTCAGAGTATCATTAACCGTTACATTGGTTGCTGTGATATTATTAGCAGCGAGAGAGTTATTGATTGTGACTGGAACGGTAAACTTGGCAGAAGTTGTATTAAATAATATTTTATTACCATTTTCACCCAACTGAAATGCAGTGTCAGTTCTAATTATACTTTTGCCGAAAAATACACCATTTGCCAACCACGACCCTGCATATCCATCATTTATACCTAACCAACTATTACCATAATCCCTTATAACCACCTTACCATTAACTGATATCTTACCATTCGCCTGTGAATTACCAACATTCAACGTACCTGTAGTAGTATTTCCATTAACAGTCAACGCACTCGTTGTTATGCTAGTAGCAGTTACATCAGTAACATCCAATGTCTTTACGACCAATGAATCGCTGATATTTATATCCTCACAAAAAAGCTTGCCAAGTAATCTACTCGATCCCATGACAAGCAAATTTCCTAATTGTGCCAAGTAAAATCACCCCTTTCTAAAGAGAGCAATTTACTTGCCCTCCACAACTGTATCTTCTTTAACTTCTTCATCTTTCTGAACCTTGTCCATAAACGAAAGCATATCAATATCACGGATATTTAATTTGCAATCATCTGGAAGAGTATCATATACTGCATCCATATCGAATACAGCAAGTGTCACTTCAGTTCTATCATTCAATACTTCATCCAATTTCTTCTGACATTCAGCCGCTTCAGCCTGATATTCCTCTGCAAATTCTTTCTTAATTTCAATCTGCTTTACTCCATTTACTTCAACTTCCTCAGTTTTGCCAGCTTCGATGTATTTATTTCCTAACGACTGTACTAATTCGTTTCTTATTTCTATTAAACTTTGAGCAGTCTTATTTACTTCCTGCATATTTGTACGAAGTGCTAACTGTACCCTAAACGGCAGAACATTAAACTTTTCTTTGTCTTCCTGTCTACTCTGTGCATACCATTCTGCAATATTTACTAGCTCAATATTATAAAATCCTTTTGTTTCAATCTTCTTATTAAATGACATAATAAATTCTCCTTTTCTTTCAACTAAATTTTTAACTTAAGGCATATAACAGCCCATTAACTTATTTCTCATACGGTCTGAATATATGTCCGAACACGACATAGTAAGGTTTATTCTCATCATGAAGCACTTTATATTCAAACCAGTCCAATATAAAAATTGATATACATACAATCACAAACCAAGCACAACAGAAGAGGACATTAAGTTGATTCTGTGCAAATGTTCCCCAAAGTCCTCTATAGTCCCATATGGTAAAATCTTGATTGAATGTAATACCAAATAAATATTCCAACATGATAGAAGTTAAACCACCAAATAATACTTGCCATGCTAAATCCATATCATATGTGAACATATTGTTGTACTGTGAAATGATAATTCCAACAATAAAAGCGAGCATGAACATCGTCCAATGTGTCCAACCTCGCCATAAAATTTCTAAACCACAATATATAAAACCAGATACCATACCAATGCTAGTTAGCTGTAGTATCTTCTGTAGTAGTTTCTGTATTTTCGCCATCTGAATCACCACTTTCTGATGTAGATGTGTCTGTATCAGGTGTATTATCTGAGCCATCTGTACTTCCTGAACCACCCATAAATCCAGCAATAAGCCCCTGTATAATCTCAAGAGTATTAGCTATAATCTCGTTATACTGTGCCTGATATGATTCATTAAGAGGTGTGTCATATGTATAAGACATAATTGTATCTCTATCTGTCTCTTCGTCTAACTGTACACGAAGCAGATTACATTTAGTAGTTTCCTGAGTAATCTTTAACTGCATCTGAAGATAGAGTGATATAATTACTTTAGCAGGAAACATACGACATTCGTTACCATTTGAGTGATACGGCAAATATGCAACTGCTGGATTCTGCATCGCAGTCAAACAGAGAGAAGAGATATTGTTCTGATCATGTTGTTCAAGACTGAATGTTTCTGTACCACGATCTGTTTCTATTTGTATACCATTTGATATTTCTGTCGTACAGGTATTATTAAGAATACCTTTTTTATATGTCTTAATTTCCTCGTCAGACATTGTATTAAAATCTATAACAGGACTAACAATATCCTGTAAACTCTGAACTTGTTCAGCGAGATTACTCTTTGTTAGTCTAACCGCCAAGCAATCTACAAATTGATTCACATCTTCATTATACTGTGCGCCACAGTCTGTAATGTCAGAGTATGTATCGTATATTTCATATAAGCCAACAGATACATCATTCTGGAACACCTGTATAGCTGTTATTTTCTTGAAATTCTCTTTAACTCCATGTAAGTAATCTGTTTGTAGATAGAGTACAGGATCATTGGCAAAATCCTGTGCCGAAAACTTTACAAGAGTATAAGTTTCTTTGTTATTAACTAGAACGTAACTTCGCATTTAACGCTCCTTTCTACATAATAAAAGAGCCTACAGAAGTAGACTCTATGTGTGTTAATTATTCTATTTTAAATTTCCCATATTTCGTTACAAACGACAAAATCATTCGCAATTCTGATTTTAATGTTATCGTTGATTGCGTATTTTAATAGATTCTCATCTTCAACAACCGCATCTGTTTCATATATTTCAGTAGTAATTAGATTTCCTTGCTTAGTTATATTACTCATTCTGCAATCACCTCGCCAGCTAACATTAAATTCCCATTATTATCGACCGAAGCAGAGGATTGATATAATTCAAGAATATTAGAATCAGAAAGGGCAGTAGCATAGATGCGGAAATCAGAAAGTTGCCCATTAAGATAATTTGAAATACCATCTCCACCTTGAGAGGATGCACCAATTGTACCTACGTTTGAAATTAATTTCATATCTCCAACCGTATTTACCGTTTGTTTTAATATTCCATTAACATACAATTTTTTACAGGATGACAATCTAGTTACAACTACATGTGTCCATGCGTTTGCTGATATTGTATAGTCTGAAAAAGTAAACTGTGCATTATCGTCAAACCTAATCTTATTGCCAATTTTAAATAAAGCAATTCCATTTCCAACGGCAGTTCTCATAGTGCATATAGTTGAATTACCAGTTGTGTCATCAAATTTTACCCAACAAGATATTGTAAAATCTGTTGAAGAAGATGTTATAGGATTTTGGAATTTTAAATATTGATTGTTTCCATTAAACACATAACTACCCTTATATCTAGGCGTATCACTTGACCAAGTAGGACATGTAGAATCTGTTACGCTACCATTATTACAATAACCACTTGTATCATAAATTACGTTGTCATAAAAAGAAGCGTCATCTTCAGGAGCAGGTGTCCAAGGCGTAGTAGTAGAAGATTTTTCTAACTTGACGTTTTTAATTCGTGCCGTAAAACTTGCTTCTACATCTGCGTTTGAATTATAAAAAGCTATAATTGCTTGTTGCTTAACATTTGAAGATGCTGGATCTGGTATTGTCACTGTTTGCTTTACATGATACCATTTATTTAATTTACAACCATTTTGTCCAATTACAGGTAAATTATGTTGAGTAACTTTACTCCAAGTTCCAGTTGCTGTTTCTCCGCTTGGGGCAATTGTATATCTTTGTCCCATCCAAAATTCTGCCCTATTAGAACCTGTAGGAAAATTCCAAACAGTATACATTATGTCATACGACCATGTATATTTTTCTCCAACATCATATTCTCTACATCCATATACAAATCCATCATTCAGATTAATACTTGGATAAGTCTTTTTTGATTTGAGAGTGAATTCTGCATATTCATCTGTAACAGTAGGAAAATTTTTAAAGAAACCAGCTTTTACGTTGCCTTTACCATTTTTGATAAGATTCCTCCCACCAATCTTTCCATCAATTTCTCCGAGAGGGTAGTGGCAGACTAATCCTTTTGATATTTCTTTGACTTGACGTGGAGATAAACATGTATTATAAATGCGGAAATCGTTTAATTTTCTATAAGCATTTTGCCAAACAACCCTTGTCTGATATTCAAAAGATGATGAATTACTTACGCTACTATATGTATATTTTTTGATACCATTAATATAAACTGTCATAGTTGGATTATGATATGTTATGGCAACATGTGTCCATTGATAAGATGGCAATACTCCCTTGTAAATTGGAGTCATCATAAATGCGTTTGCAGCATCATTCATCCAACTTAAATGTAAATCATTACATGTAGGATATTGAAAAATAGAAAACTTCCGATTATTAAATTCTACATTAGTATTAATATTTCCAAATATTGTGCCACCTTTTGACCCTTCTTCTGCATTTACGTATATCCAAAAACAAATTGTCAATGCTTGGTTATTTAAAATTTTAGATGTCATTGTAGCACTCATATCAAACTGCCCTTGTTCAAGACATTTTCCTAACTTACCATCATTAGAAAATGTTGGGTCAATACTGGTAATAAATTCATCATTAATCAATCCTTGATTTTTCGTTGTCCCATCTGTGAATGGCAACCATAAACATAGCAATCTATCACACTCCTTTCTCTAAAAATAAGAGAGTAGTACCGAACCTACTCTCCATAATATACTATATATGCCTATGCAAAAACGAAGTTTAAGCACTGTAATTCGGCGTTATACTCTAATGTAACGGCATCTCCAATCATTGTCTTATCTGCGCTTATTTGCCCCTCAGAAGCGATTCCTCCCTTTACTTTCAGTGCGCCAGTGGTCTTACTGGTCGAAGCTGTGGCAGATGAAATCGTTGTTGCCTTCGAGAAGGTTTTTGATCCTGATATAGTCTGTGTTGTATCTATTGTGACATATTTAGATGTAATTACATTGCCTGCACCATCTTGGGTTGCTTTAGTGGCTGAAGCTACTGATTGAGAACCAATATTTGCAGATGTAATTATAATATTACCATTATGAGTAAATCTATTTGAGCTTGTTGTGGTAAAATTAATACCCCAATAATTAGATATATTTAACCAGTTATACCCATCATCAGCTCTATATGTACCAAGTCCGTACCAACTACAGCCTGTAGAATTGACACTAGTAGCCGAAGAAGTCCATCTGAGAACTTGAGCCGCAGATGATGAGATGATTGTACCAGTCATACTTCCACCAGTAAGAGGAAGATATGTTGAACTAATCACATTACCATTACCGTCTTGAGTAGCTTTAGTAGCAGAATCAGCAGATGTAGCCTTAGTTGCGGTAGCAGCATTACCTGTTATACTAATTCCCCATGTACCACTAGCTCCTGTACCATCTTTTTGAGGAACATAATCAGTGTAATTATTACTTGATAAAACGGTCTTCCATGAACCATATACACCTGCTTTTTGACCACGCATTTGTAATTCTGGATTATCACTAGCAGACATAAACAACTGACCATCATACCCTGCTGTATTATCCCAATAGAAATGTAAAATATGTCCATCAGATTTTGGCTTATTTGCAGTCATTAAATTTGTTGCTTTAAATGTAGCTAATCCACCACTACCTGTACCAGCAACATTTGCATCTGTAGGACGACTACTGAATAAATTAGCTAACAAATTAGCCTTTAAAGCATTGCCACCAACACTATCACTTAGAGCATACTTCGTACTTGAACTCAATGCATCAGTAATACCATAACCACTTAGCGTAGTAGGATTTGTACCAGCCGTTACATGACCATAAGTGTCAACAGTAACAGATTTATATGTACCAGCTTTCACACCACTTACATTGTGTGTAATCGTAACTGTCTTATCATCACCTACTGTAGCAACTAATGCACCACTTGCAGTTACACCTGAGAAGTCGATTGTACCACCGCTAGAAACCTTGATAGAATCCAGTTTACTACGTTCCTTTTCGGTCATAAGACCAAGACCAGTTGAACCTATTGCGGTCTGAAGATTAGCCTTTGTAATAGTAATCGCATTGCTTACACATGAATAATCCGTACCAGCAAGAATCACCTTTGAAGCATAATTATGTGTATGACTTGATGAAGACGCTCCAATATCAGCAAGAGAGAATGATATATCTGCCGTTCCATCAAATGACTTCTTAGCTGAACCAATTGTAATATTTCTAGCAGTCGTCAACTTACTTGCCGATAAAACATTCTTGGTTGAGTCAGCCGTATTATCTACATTGCTAAGACCAACTTTAGATTTTGACAATGCAGGAATATCAGCCTCAACGAGTGTTCTAAATGTTGCCTTTCCATCTGATCCATTGGGAGCTGCAAGTACAGTATTTTTTGTTCGAGTGCCTTGAGCACTATAGACATAAGTTTCCCAATCAGATATATTAGCCATAGTATGTGTGTGTGCAGATGGTGCAAATGTACTTGGTTTATCGGTGACTCCACTCCAAGGAACATTAGATGCAGTTCCTTTTAAGTTACCAATCAAACCATTGGCGAACCTAGCTGCACCACTAACAAGAAGTGTTCCTGCTGTAAGATCATCTACATCAACCGAGCCATCAAATGACACATTCTGACTAACAGAATCAAAATCTTTTCTAAGGTATGTGTCTGAGATTATATTGCCGTTTCCATCCTGAGTTGCCTTTATTGCACTTGCTACATTAAGAGTCGATGGATTTACCCATGATGGGGCAGAAGTACCTCCACTTTGTAATATATAACCAGCAGTTCCAAGAGATAACTGCGACAATGTACCGCTTGCACTTGCATATATAATACCATTAGCAGTCCAAGATGATTTACCAGTACCGCCATAAGCAACGCCCATAGTTCCAATTGTCAAATCAGCCGAGCCATTCCATGACTTACCATTGATACTTAATGTATGAGTGAGCTGGTTAGCCTTACTAGCTGTAGCAGTAAGAGTGCCGCTAACCGTTAAATTACCTGTAACTGTACCTCCTGTAAGTGGAAGATATGTACTACCTACAGCATCCTTACGAGCATATTTATCTGAAAGCTTTGTACCATTTTCATAAATAGTACCATCTTTGTCTACCTTGAATAGATATTCCCAAGTAGACTGAGAAGAAGACGGATCTTTAACTCTACGAATATACAAGAATTTATTATCCCATTCGTTCTTAGAACCGAAGATAGGTTCAACCATACCCATATCATAGTATTTCTGTGTCTCTTTATCGAAGACATAGTTACCACCATTGATGGTTGTCCATCCCGATTGAATACCGAGACTACCATCTTGAGACATAAGATACCAATGACCAGCCGTAAGAGCAGCGTTGCCCTTAGAAATCAATGCACTATATTCTACACTGTTCACAAGTGCATCATCTTTGTTCCTGATATTATCAAACTCAGCAGAGCCAATATACCAGTTATTATTGGCATCCCCAAAGTAACCTGCATCAGCATTGACTGTACCTTGATAAAAGGCATTGCCAACTGAATCTAAATAGAATCCAGGTGTGTGAATTTCTCCATTAGACAAATCAAGAAACGTACCAAGTGAACTATATGTTCCATCGTTACCAGCTACATAATTGTTTGACTTTAAGGCATCTGTTTTAAGTTTTCCACCTTCAATAATCGTTGCTGAACCATCAGGAGATTTAATCGTGAACTGCTTTGTGATTGCTGTAACAGCAGAATCTGTAAGAGTAAGAGAAGTAGAAGATGAGCCTGATTTTACAAGCCATAAGAACTGATCTAAGGACTGTTGAGCCTTTGTTTCGGCTTCTTTTGCAGTTGTATTAGCTGAAGTAGCAGTGGTCAATGCATTAGACGCATTTGTATTAGCTGTATTAGCCTGTTTTCTTGCGACAGTAGAAATAGAAAGAGCACTATTTAATCCATTAGATACGATAGGGGTAGTTGTCTCTTGTGTATTGTCGTCATAAATAACAAGTGTTCTTGTCCATATATATTTTCCCTCATACCATTCTGGTTCTTTATCCGACCAACCTTCATTTGGTTGTAAAACGTTGCTATCAGAAATGGCATACTGAGGAGTAATAGATTTTACACCTTTACCCTTTACACCATTTTCACCTGGTTTACCATCTTGACCATTAGCACCTGATATACAAATAGCTTTTGCTGTTTGAGAATTATCTGTTCTGTCCTTGTAGTATGTAATAACTTTCTGCCACACATATTTTCCGCTTATCCATGTAACACTATTTGTTGTCCATTCGCCACCAACTAATTCTGTAGCAGAATCAGATTGGTAGAAATAGGTTGTTACATGATCCACACCTTTTTCGGCAAGTTCACGAATTTCATTAGTTTCAACCTTTAAATCTTCTGTAGCTTTGTTTGCTTTATCAGCAGATGCTTGTGCTTGATTGGCTGATTCCTGTGCTTTGTCGGCTGCTTGTTGAGCAAGTGCTACTAACTTTTGAGCTGTATCAAGGTCAATAATAACCTCTGATATGGTCTTTCCATCAGAGCCAACTTCTGTGCCTTTAATCTTCAGATATCCACCATCAATCGTAAGTCCAGTTTCGTCTATAACAATAGATTTGTCTTCATTGTAGATTTGAAGTTCCTTACCTATTATAAGATTACCAACTACAGTCTTAGCGATGATGCCGTAATCTTCAACAAGATTACCGTTGATATCAGTATATGTAAAGCGTCCAACGCCTGTTTCAATTGTCTCCCAACCATCTTTAGTGAGATATAGTCCGTTGTTTACAATCTTTAACTGCTTTAACGAGAACTCATTATACACATCATCCCAAGATCGAGCTAATAAACCATTTTTGGTAAGTGTTACTGTTTGCTCTTTAGAATTACTGAATGATATATTATCACCAAGTAATCCATTATTTGTCCAATCTGAAACTGTTTTTGTCGTACCTTTTGACTTATCTACTTGATCTTTAACAGAAGAATAAGATGTAGACATAGATTTTGCTGACTGTAATACAGACGGTACATCTGAATAACCAGAATAGATTTTTTCTACAGTAGAAAATTCTACAGGTATTTCTGACAGATTATCATAATCAACCTGATAAGAGAGCAGACGAAGCGAGTATACCTTCTCGTCAATTCCGACTTTGATAAAATTACCAACTTCAAATTTATCTACAACTGGTTTGAATTCTGGCAGAGCAAGTAGATTACCCATTGTTGTGTTAATGGAATACTGTAAATTACCTGCTTTATATAACTCTCTCTGTGCTGCTTTAAATAATTCTGTGGCTCTCTTGATAAGTTCCGTATTATTTAATCCAGTAGAAGAGTAGTTTGAATTATTATAATCATCTTCACGCCGATAAGAATAGAATAAATTCCATAAGTCAGTGCCAAGATATTTCTGTAAATCTAACTCTTTTTGGATTGATTGTTTCAAAGTTTGCAGAGCACCAGTTGACTTGACTGGATCAAATATAGCTTTAACACTATTTAATTCGCTAGTTCTTGTTTTGATCTCATTATTGATCCACGTTAATCTGTTTGCGTAGAATTTTTGATACATCTTTTTAAGCTCGCTGTTATTATATTGTACATCTACAGAATCTTCTGTAAATCCATTTGTTACTATATCTTGGCAAGCTTGGAATTCTGTATACATATTAGTAAGCTCAGTCAATGAATAATATGTCAATTCCTTTTTAAAATCTGTATCTGATAAATCAAAACTTGTAATCTGCTTATCTTTTAGCTTCTTTGATTCAGCAGTCATACGCTTAATTTTTTGCTCAATATACTTCTCGTTATTTTCTAATACTGTACAAGTTACATCAACAGATCCTGTTAAATATTCTTCATTTTCATCTTGTTGAGTTAAACTGGTAATCGTAACAGTACAAGAATAAGTCTTAGTTTTTGTGGATGAGTCATAGTCAGATAATGATTTTGTTTCCACTGATATATTATAATATGCTGTGCTACAAAATACCTGACATAATTTCTCTAATGTGTTTCTAACAACACTAGACGAAATTGAAGATACCTTCGTGACCGCAACTCCACCCAATGCTTTGATACCATTTTTTATTGATGTTAAACTATCCTGAACCCCTAGTCCATTTATATCAATTACTGGCATCATACTATCATTAATGTAGTAATATAAATCAGTAGCATCATACCGAGCAGTGATGAGAGATGAATAACCCACAAGAGGGTTGGTCAATTTGTTAAAAGTGACTTTATCTTTATCATCATCTGAAACATTAGCAAATTTCTTGGTTACGGAAGTAACGACATTATTGTAGTTTGTAACTTTCGTAGAATCCAAAGCCATTTTTCTTGTTGTCTGAATTTCGTTAAACAGTGTATCATATGACTTTAATTTATTTTTGAGATTGTCAGGCATATCTGATAAAACATCGTCAGAAAAGTAATAAATATACTGTGATCCGTTTGGATTAATATTACGAATAGTAGCATTCATTAAATCATCTGCACCAGTCACATAAAAGCAGTTCTTTAATGAATCTTGATTGGACTCTAAAGAAATACTTTTCGTCAAGTTGGCACTATTGATTAATACATTGGTATCTTCTCCGTATTTATTAATTACTTTTGTTGATCCGCACTCAGGACATGTATCAAGAAAATCGCCTCTGTATTTACATGCAGTACATGTGCTATATAAATCATATACTGAAATAGTTCTTTGTTCAGAATTAAAAGAGAATAAACAATGATACGCTTCGGCAATATCGTTTTTTAGTGCCGATAAGGTATCTGTTCCATCAAATGTGAATTCGTGTACTGCTGATAGTTCTCTAAGAGTAGAATCCACATGAGCAATTGAATAATGTGGTGCTTTTTCTAATACACGATGCAGAAGAGAAGCATGGGTAAGAATATATTTCTTTCTGGCAATTACAGAAGCAGTTGTTGGATATGCTGTTTTATCTTTAAGATAATCATATTTTGACTTCGCCCATATTTTTAAATTATCTTCTGAATCATAGTCATCAGGATCTCGATATAATACAGTCGGAAAATTTTCATCGTATAAATCATTTGTCATGTCTGTTTCCGTATTAATCTGTACTCCATGTAGATTAATATTCGATAATTCAGACTCACACAACGCTGTACCTGTAATTGACTTGGATAGGTCATCAGGATCTTCCTCATTTACTGTCACTGCAATTTCAAATCGTTCTTTTAATTCAGGTATATATATAAGTTTAAAATCCACCAACTGATCCCATAGTGGATGTTTTATTCCATTGTTAAATTTATGTACTTTAAATGATATTTCATTCGCATCATTAAAGTTGTTTTTATATGTGTAACCAGAGACATTAGTAATTCCTCCATTACCGATTGTTTCAAAATTCTTATGCTGCAATAGAAGAGTAGGAGTCTCTATTATATTCTGTGTGTTAAATAACACTTTAGCCATTTACTCATGCCTCCTTGTTATATTTCTAATTCTTATCTATTTCTTGATTCATCTGTTTGTGATATTCATTGATATCGATCTGTAATTCATTTATCATATGTTCATAATCAGCTTTAAGCTGTTTACATTCATCTAGTAATTCCTCATATTCTTCTTTGGCTATGAGCGTATCTTCAATTTGTGTTGCAAGTTTTCGCACATTATTTTCTCGTATGTACTTGCTCAATGCTTCATTTTCTTCCTTTAATTTTTCAATTTTTCTTGTCTTTGAAGATTTATATTTCAAAAATGTTTACCTCCGATTTCATATCTGTTGACCATAAAAAGCATAATAAAAGAGAGGAATTATGATATTCCTCCCTGTTACTATGCCGATATTCAATTTTTAGTATTTCCGTATTCCGAGAGAGTTGTGGTTTGATGATAAAGATCCTACTGTGGTATCTTTAATCATATTACGAACTCCACCCGTATTATTTTTAATAGCGTCCTTCATAGAACTAGCAAACTGCTGTGGATTCTGTACTCCCTCTAAGTTTACATCACCAATAGTGATATTGATGTCATTATCCGTCCGATTCGTAACAGGCATATTTGGCATTCTAAATGCATTGCCAGTATACATATTACTAAACATCATAGGGTTCTTTGCAAAATCCATAAGCGTCTTAGCCTGTTCAGCAGTGAATATCATATCATTCTGACCAACAGATTTCAGTACACCTTTCGATATATCATACTGTAACTCTGTGCCATCTTCACCGAGATTAGCAATCATATCATAAGGAATTCCCTCTGAACCACGTCTGAATCCTTTAATACCAGATTTGTGAAGTGTCTGCCAAAAAGCAGAAGTAGCTTTATTTGAGAATGCGTAACCAGTCAAGTTGGCAAGCTGTTGTAATGCCTCCCTAGACAAAATCTTACCATTACTCTTAGTGCCATATTTCTTCCAAATATTCTGATTAAAAGCATCATAATCAGATATCTTTTTACCCTTTGGTGGATTCATCAAATTTTCATTAATAAATGACTGTATTCTCTTAGATTGAGCTTTAGACAATTTTTTACCATTTGATGAACTACTGGTAGCAGGTAGATTCATTACTCCGACCGTCTGGAATCCCCCAGTTGAGCCAGTCTGAGATTGTGCCTTTTTCTTAGCATCAGCCTCTGCCTTTTTACGTGCATCTTCTTGACGTGCTGCTTTCTCATTTGCTTTTTGTTGAGCTTTCAATATTGCTTCTTTTGCCGCATAGTCTCTAGCAGCTTGTTCTTTAGCTAATCGTTCTTGTTCGGCTTTATTCGATAAATCATTATTAATAAGTCCTGCATCGTTTATAGAAGTACCACCATTTCCATTAGCTGTATTAGATTTATTATCAGTCTTGCCATCGTTACTATCTTTCTGAGATACATTAACGGTATCAGCCGTTACATTGGTAATACCAGTTGTAACATTTGTATTTTTGGCATCCTGATCATATTTTTCCCATGCCGTCTGTAAAAATTGATAAATACCATTAATCGCTGTGGAAGTATTGAATGACACTTCACCATCGGATGACATCTGATTCCATGTTTGTGTTGCACTATAGCCAATTTGAGCCAATAAACGATTGACTGTGTTGTTCGAATCAAACCAATACTGATTTACAGAATTAATCAGTTTTGTAAATTGGTCATCTAAGCTATCTATGATATCTTGGATACTTTCGTCCAGATCATCCTGGAAATCTGAGAGCATATCCTGTGTAGCTGAGATATACTGGTCAAACTGTGTATCCTTCAGATCTTTTTCAGCATCCTTGAGAGATACATTTAATTCCTGAACTTTTGCTCTTGCTTCTTCAGAAACATCACCAGAATAAGCTGCAAGTTGTTTGCGAAGATTTGCTATCTGCTGAGTCTTATCACTAATATTGTTTGCATAATCATAGGCATTCTTTTCAGAACTAATGAGATCATTATATTGGTCGATCAAATCAGAAATATGATTCTTGAGTGAAGCGTAGCCATTTTCAATGAGATCGATCACAGCATATTTTTCATCTTGTGCCCCTGCAATTGCATCCTGATATGATTTAACCAATTCTTCTTTGTGGGCAATCAATTTTTGATTATATGGATCGCTCGCAAGTTGCTTATTAATCGCCTCAATCTCATCACGATAAGTTCTTGCTTGCTCAGAGTATGTTTGGTAACTTGATACATGTAATCCAGCCACGGCATTACCTTCGTCAGTCAATCCACCAGTCTTGTCAGAAGTTAAATCCCTACGAGATAATTCATTTATAACGAAGTTTGTTTCAGAAACAAGGTTATCAAGTTTATTAGCATATTCGTCTATACGATCCCAATGTACCTGCATAATCTGATTATCATATTCCGCAAGTGCCTTTGTAGACTCATCGATAGAGTTTGTGACATCATCTATCTGAGACTGCATTTCTGCCCATTTCTCACTACCTTCCTCGATATTACCAGCAGATACAGCTTCATTTAATGACTGAATTAAAGCATTTCGCTTATTAACAAGTTCATTATTCTTTGACTGCTCAGTAGCTTTAAGTCTCTGATACCATACTGAAGATGCGCTATTACCACGTTCCTCTAAAATAGACATCTTATTATTCAACTCTGTAGCAGTTTGTTCATATTTATGACGTTTGTTATCCATCTCTGTTGAGATATTGGAAAACTTCTGCTGTGCTAATTCTGCTTTCTGTGCTATAGCAGTCTGTTTGTCAATCTCTTTCTGTTTATTTGCCTGATCTAATGACTCAACGGCATTATTATATCGAATACAAGCAAGGTAGAACGCCCCTTTAATATATCCCTTCTTATAATACTCGGTCAGTTTTGAAATTGTAGAAGCAGAAATTACCTTACCTGATTTTGCCTGTGCTTGTGCTGATGAAACAGCTTTTGACACGGCTTTTTTAGTAGAAGATTTTAATCCACTATAAGCTTTTGCAGTTGCAGACTTACCTATTGTCTTCTTTGCAGATTTGACAGTCTTCGTATACTCATTAATTTCTGCTTGATTATCAGATGCAATTCTATCATAGCCTGCCATCTGCTTATCAATGTAGTTATTCTTCGATTTTGCCGTAATGGCATTATCAGACTTCGAACTATTGAGATCCATAGCACCATTTGTGGCATCGTCTTTGTTGCTATACTTTTCTACAATGTTCTTCATTGTATCAGCATAGTTGCTAGAGTAAGCTGTTGCGTATTCCATTCTAGCTGTTTCAGCGTTTTCAAGTGCAACATTATATGCATATAACCGATTATAGACATATGTAGAATACTTGCTGATGACAGATAAATCGGAAGATGATACTGCTCTTTTATTTTTAATGGCTTTCTGTGCATTCTGCAAAGCCTTCTTATACTTCGTGTTCTTGGCTTTTTTAAGAGCGGAAGATATGGATTTATTACCAGATTTCGCCACACCATTCGTATCGCTAATTACATTCTTGACATATGTGCCATAAGTGGAATTCTGTTTTTTCAGAGCTGAGTTCGAAGCATTAAGCTGTGAATTCTTTGCACTGGTAGAATTAGCCACTGTACCTGTCGCAATATCGTTATAGCCTGTAATCGAATCGATTTTAGCGTCACGTTGTTTATCACGTACATCTTTCAGATCCTGAATATATGTACGGATATTTTTGTGCAGTTCTTCTAATGCGTCAGAAGCATCCTTGCCTTTGTTATACCATTCCTGATAAGCGGAGATAACATCCTGAATCTCATCTGAGTATTCGGAGATATTCATACTACCGTTCTTAACACGAGTTGCAATTACATCAGATGTTTTCTGCGATATAACCTTACTTGCTACCGCTTTATCCAGAATTTTATTTGCTTGTGCATAGTATTTATCTCTAGCAGTTTCCTCATAACCAACCTGTACATTTGTTGCGTCTATAGCATTGTTGTAATTCTTGGCTGAAGATGAATACTTCTTATCATCTAACTGGGATTCAGCCTTGGAAATGTATTTACTGATCTTATCTGTTTGACGTTCCAGTTTGATTTCTATCCAGTCGAAGAGAGTAGAGAGCCAATCTTGGAATTTCTCAAGTGGGGTTTTCTTTTTGGTGGACGAACCTGAACCGCCACCGCCTCCATTAGAACCAGACCCACCAACACTAGGCGTTGTATTAACTTTCTGTTCAATATTGACCTTAGTAAGATTTTTCATTGCGGCAAAAGAGCTATCCAACGCTTCCTGTTTTTGAATGGCTTCTTGAGAATTGTTTGCTTTAATATTACCATTGTCGTCTAATACAGAACTTTTGATGTTTTGGTATGTTCGAATCGCTTGTGTAGCTAAATCTAATCCTTCACATAAAGCAAGAAGATTTTGAATATCTCCATCTGTCGTTAATGTAGGATTGTTTAATTTCTTTAATGCAAGCAAAGCAAGAGCCTGTGCGCTTACACCAGATTGCTGTGCTTCTTTTGCTAATTCAGCTATTTCACTTACTGTAGCATTGGCAAACAAATCCGTTGCATTTTCAGCAGTGATTTTTACATCATTTAAATTTAACCCAGCTTTTATTGCTTCTTCAGTTGCAACTTTTTCTTCACCAAGATTTTTAGCAAGTGCGGCTTCCACTACAGCGGTCGCATTTGTGATTCCCATTTTAGATAATTGTGCTTCATAATACTCTCTATTTGAATCATTCAACAAAGAAAGGGTCGCATTCTCATTAACATATTCAGTTGCAAGTTTATTTGCAGCTTCCTGACATTCAGCCATAGAAGAAGAGGAGTCACCAAGTAATTTTGTGAATTCATCCCATGAATCTAATCCCTTGATTGTAGCATCAAAACCTGTGAAATCATCTACGCTAACAATACCATCAGACAATTTTGTTCCCAGAGCACCAGTAATATCCTGAATGTTCTTACTCATTTGTCCAAGTTGGGAGTTTTTGTCGGATAGGCTGGTGTTGTTAACTGCCTCTTCGGCAGACATACTTAAACCGTCAAAGTAATTCTTTGCTCCATCAGTCTCAGAAAACGTCTTGATCGTAAGTTCGCCCTTATCTGCTAAAGCAGTCAGAGCATCAGCTACCCCTTTTGTAGAATCATCAGTAGAGGCTTTAAGCTGTTTCCATGCCTCTGCCATAGTAGTAATCGTTTTTCCATCAGAAAAATCGTTAACTGAATCAGACGCATCTTGTGCTTCAGTCGAAACACTATTAAATGCTAATGCAATATCATCAAGATTGTCTGCTGAGTCAATCACCCCAATTTCAACCAATTTATTTATAAAATCTGTGTATTTAGGATCATCAAGCATTTCTGCTGTAACTTTTCCTTCTTTGCCTAAATTTTGAAGTTCTTGAACGGTATCATTAAACTGCCAGTTGTCTACAACTCTATTAAAAGCATTCTGTTTAGAATTATTTCCATCAAGCTCAATAGCTAATCTATCCTGAAAATCAGATATATAATCCAACCACTCATTAACTTTTTTTTCATCATCCGTTTTTGGATTTTCAATATACGAAATATCTTCAGAATCTTTAGTCCACTCAGAATTTTTATCTTGCAAATACTTATCGATTTCATCTATTTGTTTTTGTATAGATTCTTCTTCTTTTTTTGTAGAAGCATTAGATAATTGGTCAATTAACTTTTCTCTTTTTGTAAATTGTGCCTCAATATATCCAGTTTCATCAGTTAGATAATTATCATCTATACCATATTGTCCTGCATTTTTTCCATCTGGATTAACTTCGTATTCGAAAGGATCTTCTGTATCTTTTTCCATAACATGAACAAAAGCTTGATTTGCCTCTTCTTGTTTTTTCTTTTTTTCTAATTCTAGCAAATCAATTTTTCTTTGTAGTTCATTATTTATTTTTACAAGATTATCATATTCATTTTTTTCTGTAAATGTGAGTTTGTCTTTCCCTTCCAACTCTTTCATTCTGTCTTGAGTAGTTTTTAATTCTTCATTTACAGACTGTAATTCTGAAACTACATCATCGCATTCTTGCTTTACGTCTTCTAGTTTTTCCCTCGCATTTTCAAGCGTATCTCCATATTTACTATAAGCAGTAGCAATACCAACAACAGCAACCCCGATAGCTGTTAATATAGCACCAATTGGATGTGCTGTAATTATCGCCCATAATTTTGCAAAAGAAGCTGTTAATAAATTTGTAATACCAATACTTGCAGTCTCGGCAGCATTTAAGCCGAGAATGGAAGCGATTTCGGCATCTGTTGCACCTGCTTGTTTTAATGTAGCTACAGTGAGTTGTTTCTTCGATATAACCTGTCCTTCTTCAGTTGCAATTAACCCAAGATTACTAGCAATTTCTTTTGCTCTCTCTGCTGTTAAACCTTTTCTTTGTGCTAATTCTATTACTTCTTGACCATTTAAAGCAACAGTAGCAGTTGTAAGTCCAGCTTTTGCTAATGCAGCTTCCACGTCAGCAGCCTCAGATTGCTTAGTAATTAAAATCTGCCTAATTTGTTCTTCTGTTGCACCCTTACTCGCTAATGCAAATACTGCTTGTTCTGTACTTAATCCCTTAATTGCGGATCTAAATGCATCTAAATTCCCAGTATTTACACCAACGGTAGATATATTTAATACATCTATATTTTTTATTGCAATACCAAGTTTATTTAAGTCCGAAATTATTGTTGGTAATTGTTTGAATGTCATACTTTTTTATTTTGTGCTTTGTTTGAAGAAGCATATTGACTTAAATAAATAAATTAGATACAATTAATACAATATATTAAAAAACTTTTAATGGGGAGGTATTTATGTTGACGAATAAAATTATTAATGATTTAATAGAACTTGAAATATATCAATCTAAGTCATTAAGTAAAGAAGAATATGAAAAATTGTCAAATAATAAAAATAGCAATAAAATATATTTATCTGGCAGTTATAGCAATGATCCAGATAACGAATTTACAAAATATTATAAAGAAATTAATACTAATGGATTAACGATAGAAGAAATTGAATTACAATTATCAATTGAAAGAACAAAAAATATCAAGTTAATAAAAAATATGATTATATTTTTTGTTATACTTACAGTTATTTCACTTATCTGTTTATTCTTCTTTGGGTCTTCAATATCAAACACATTAAATGATTTATAAAACCGCCCAGGATTTTATTGATTCCGTAAATCCAAATAGAAGAGTAGTGAGAAATTGCTACTCTTTTTTTAGTCAGATTGAGTTAATAGAACATAATGAAAAGAGCAGGAAATAATTTATCCTGCCCTTTTCATTACCAACTTGCGGACAATATTAATTGCCCCATTCTTTTTCCTTTAAAATAATCATAGTTTTAATCCTCCTTAAATTGCCAATTAATTTTTATAAGTGAACCAATTTTAGGCTTAGTTATCTTACATGTATATTTATGGTATATAGTATTATATGAGTGTTCCAGTTTAGGATGAACTACATCTTCTTGTTGATTTATGGATTTTAACATACATTTTGGATCTCTTTCAAGAAGTATATCACTTTCAAACGAAATTGTATAGTAAAAATTTCTGATCGGGTTTTTAATTCTAAGGCTAGTGCTATTACCAGATTCTAAATCATTCAATAGCTGTTCGTCATTTATTGAATCAATATCTAATTTCCCATCCTTAATAGGGAACATACCCGGTATACTCATCACATAAACAATTTTATATTTTTTATGAGGCTGAATTCTACTATAATTAAACCTAAATTCCCATCTGAAAACCTTGTTATTATTTTTAAGAGTTATATTCTCCACATCATTTTCGTCATCTTCATCTGTCCAATATTTCTCTTTAACAGAAGATATGATATTGTCATCTGAATAATACCAAAATCCATATTCATGAAACCTATCTTGAATACTTGTCTTTTTCATATTGGTCAATGCAGGAAAACATGCATTCTTCTTTCCATCAGAGATATCTAATCCTCGTTTTAAAAAAGATTTTTCTTTTCTATTAAACACCATATCAAATTCATTGATAATAACGCCAGTTCCATCATTATAGATAGTTACATGTTTGTGATAATTTTCAAAATAATGTGTTACTCTTTTGTTTCGGAAAGAATGGTGAGATCGTATAAAATAACCAACATCAATACCATTTTTTATCATTTCAATTAAACTTTTTATGTCTGAAAATTTGACCATATTACGCCCCCAATTATTAGTATTTTTTTTCATTATATACCAATAATCGACACAATACTATCAGAACATTTGTACGCATTCAGAACTCTTATCTATTTCTTTGCCATACGAATGATATAATGTATATATTACTTATTCACAAAAGGGTAGTGGAGGCACATATGATGACAATTTCATATCCCGAAGGGACTACAGTTTCTGGTGAGATTATCAAACTTGATAACTTTGTTGTGATCACACGGACATATTCAAATGGGGTTAAGATTATGCTTCGTGAATCTGAGAATGGAGTGTCAATTAATATCACTGGGCTGGAAGAAGAGTAGTACAATAAAAGACACCTTAGTTGGTGTCTTTATTTATATTCAACATATTAATTATTCCGTCTATATCTGGTGTCATAAAATGTTTATTACCAGATTCACATTGTTTTAAATATTCCTGACAAGATTGTATTATATCTGATTCGTTATCGTCAATTATTTTCTTTACCAATATATCAAATGATTCACTTATCAAATAAGATTGTACATACATGTCATCAATTGGAAACAATTTAATATAATGTATTCCATGCGAATGACGAGGCTTTGTTTTTGAATTTGGTGGTAATGAAAAATATTGATCTTTTGGCGTTTTGGGTGATATATTTGAACGAAGAGGTACAACAAACTTATGATATTGTTCCTTATACTTTAATTTTACAATTAAAACACTTGGACGACCATCTTCGTTAAACATAAGTTCCTTATGCACGTTGTTTTCTTTACATTTATTGAAAAATTCATTAGATATTTTAACTAACCTCATCTTTTGCTCCTATAAAGAAAGAGCCATCTCTGGCTCTTTCTAACTTACAATTGGATAATATTCTAATTTTACATCCCGTTATCCACGGAGATATACTTACAATTGAATGATATTCTAATTTTAAGTCCCGTCATTCACGGAGACAAACATACAGTTGAGTAATATTCTTGCCGTTACTCACGACTTACTAGAAATCATCTGATTTCTTACTTATATTATATATTGTAACACATAAAAAATGTCACCAAAACAAGAAAAGTTTTTTGTGCATAATTACTATTTGCTTAACATTTCCTTTAACTCATCAAAGCTCAAGCCTTTTTCCTGAATCAGCTCGTCCAACTCAGAAAGTCTTTGCTGATGAATCTGTTCTTCAAGTTCTTTCTTTGCTTTCTTCATTTCTTTTAATGAGTTTTCCATGTTTTCGATTTCAGTTGTGATTTTTGTTAATTGTTCATCTAATGTGAGATTTTTGCGTCCTCTTGCCATAATAGACCTCCTGACTAACTTTTTGAAAATAGTATAGTTCAAAAAGCCTTTATTTTCAAGGACTTTCGTATGACAATTATCAACAAAACCTATGTTCTGGATTTATCTGTTTGGATAAATATGGTAAACTGATACCAAGCAAACTGTATCTGAGCCATCGTATCTCAGATCGCCGCAAGACAGAATGCTCGGTATTATACCATACGAAGTTCCATAGTTGTAGTTGGCACAAGTTCTTTGGAAAAGTAAATATCTCGCCCTTTCTGGGCAAATACATTTTCCCAACTTTTATATAATACTACAAAGAAGGGAGGGTAGAATTGTTCGACATTTTAACGAACGTAATTAGAGTCTTAGGCTGTGCAAGTATATGCTATTTAGGATATTTGGGTTTAAAATTAGTTGTCACAATACTGATTTGCAAACACCCAGAATTATCTGAAAAGAAAGTTCAATACATTACTCGCATGGTCACAAAAGACAAACATCAATCTAAATAATTCTATTTTTGTATTCCATATTTATTTTTCTCTTTTTAAATCGGGGTGGGTAGTTGCAATGGCTACCCTTCTTTTATACTTTACATCCAGTTGGCTTAAATGCCGTCTATACATTTATTCTCTCTTAATCAAATAATAATATAGTATTTTTGATTTTTTGGAAGAAATATGCATCAAATTATTTTTTCTGCTATCCTTTATTGCCTATATATTATATAATTATAATACAATACATAATTATTAGTTCATTATAGTCGCTTCCCTAATAACCGGGCTCGCTACCTATAATAAAAAATAATCATATGTCATTGGAGGTGACTATGATGGACATAATAAAAAGTATTGTTGAGTGTGATTCTTTATATGGTGTAATCGCTCTTTTTATTCTATGCACTCTACTTGGGTTTGTATCATGGCTTTGTTATAAGGTAATAATCGAAGTCAAAAAACTAATCCAATACATAGTTAATAAAATTACAAAATATAAAGAAATTCATGCAAAAGCCCAGTACAAAGATGCTTTATTAAAAGTTGATTTAACTGAGCAAAATAAAGAAGGAATTGAGTAGAGCAATTCCTTCTTTATCCCACCTTATCGACCAAGGGATTGTTGGTTCAAACGAACGTAGAAGTAGGAGATAAGTTCCTAACTCATAAATTCATGGCTACGCTCCATGTTAGTACCGAATGGCTATTCTCATCAGTAGCATTGCATCTACTGAATCTCACCCATAGCATTACTGTGGTTATTCCTTATATAAGGAAGCTTCCGACCTGACCATACGAGTTCACACATTGTCACTATAGCCTAATTTGTTACCAAAATAGGAGAGTAGTGTGAGGTTGACGTAATTCCCAGTTATGTGTTTATGTCACACAAGTCTATTCAGACGTTATAGGGTGTTTATCACCGTGTATCTCACGGATAACATACTTTAAACCTCTGTATCCAGAGTAAATTATGTATGTTGTCGGCATATTCAAAACTGAGGGAATACATTTTATCCCTACCGACATTTTTAAATGAAAATGCTGCTGCGATAGCAGTTGCTACGACAGGTATTGCATTACCACTTTTTACAATACCATCCAAAACTTCAATTAATTTTCCACCTGCATCAATTGCACCCTTAAGGAAATTCGAATTTAAGGTATCATTCGCAAGCTGTTCCAACTTTGCCTGAGCTAAGTCGATTGAAGCCTGGATTGATTTACTATATTCTTCATTTTCCTCACGAGCCGAACCTTCAGCATTGGTTGCTTCTTCATAACTCTTCTTAAGAATATCAATATTACTAAGGGCGGCGGCTAGGGCATTACTTTGCTGCTTACCTGCCAAAGCTTCTAAAAGCGAAGCACGATCAATGTCGCTAAGATCTTGCCATTTTTCTCCGATACCAAGGACAATATCATAAATATCCTTATATGTATCCTTGTCCTTCATAATATCAAAACCTGTAATTCCTTTTACAAGTGCTTGCAGTTTTGACGTAGAAGTTACAAGACCATCTGTATCTTCACCCATCTCTTTAAGCTCTGTTTCTGACATTCTGTTACTTTCACCTTATTAGGCTACTGACCATAAAATAATATTATGGCGATACGTCATTTCTGGCGTATTCTCACATTTCATATTTAAGGGGATTATAGTGTGAGATCGGACTGTATATCACCGTTTTCTTTTTTTATGAAGAACGGAACAACTTGGACAAATATGCTTTTTATCACATATAAGTCACCGCAGTCTCTGAGGATTTTTGTATTATTATAATTATTTTAAGCTAAATCTTTAGCATAGTACCAAATATGATTCCCAAAATCGTGTCTTCCTTCTAGTAGCGAACT
>ERZ779829.166-NODE-166-length-28828-cov-4.597122_pt1 | contig 28828 bp, 27 predicted proteins | sample MGYA00511562_ERZ779829 | MGnify/ENA primary metagenome ERZ779829 (study PRJEB29588, sample SAMEA2151677) | human gut metagenome | biome: human gut; feature: human-associated habitat; material: faeces | place: Denmark | collected 2008/2010 ... | reverse complement strand
CTCTGCAAAAGGGTAAGAAGGAAGGCGGTGGCGGTAGCGACCAGTTCTTCCAAACCTCGGCGGTAAACTTCTTGGCCGCTTGCATCTATTTTTTTGTAAACTATAAGAAAGAACCTTACGACAAGGAGGGGAACAAACTGTGTGCAGAAATGACGGAAGAACCACAGACCAAACGGCTGAAACCGACCGGAAGGGTGTTTGACGCACAAGGAAATGAGGTGGAACCCGCCTACTGGTTGGGCAAATATTCGGATATGCCGCATATTCTATCCTTCCTGAACGAGAGCTACCAAACCATTTTTGAGGTACTAGAAACAGACAATGAGGTGGCTCCGCTGTTGGGACCGTTTCAAACAGCCTTGAAAAACAAGGCAATGGAACAATTAGAGGGTATGATTGGTACACTACGTGTTTATACCTCCCGACTTGCCACCAAAGAAAGCTATTGGATATTCCACAAAGACGGTGATGATTTTGACTTAAAGGTAAGTGACCCGAAAAGCCCGAGTTATCTGCTGATAGCCAACGACCCGGAAATGGAAGGAATAATCGGCGCACTGAACGCATTGATATTAAACAGACTAGTAACGAGAGTGAATACCGGCCAAGGGAAAAATATCCCGGTGAGCATCATCGTGGATGAGCTGCCTACACTATACTTCCATAAAATAGACCGGCTGATAGGTACAGCACGAAGCAACAAAGTAAGTGTGGCTTTGGGCTTTCAAGAGCTTCCACAACTCGAAGCGGACTACGGCAAGGTGGGTATGCAGAAGATTATCACAACGGTGGGCAATGTAGTATCGGGCTCAGCACGTGCGAAAGAAACCTTGGAGTGGCTGAGTAATGACATCTTCGGCAAGGTGGTGCAATTGAAGAAAGGCGTGACGATAGACCGGGACAAGACAAGCATCAACCTGAACGAGAATATGGATAACCTTGTGCCTGCCAGTAAGATTTCCGATATGGCTACGGGTTGGATATGCGGACAGGTGGCACGCGACTTCACAAAAACAAAAATCGGAATGCGAGACCAGCTGAACATACAAGAAGCGGAGGAATTTAAGACCTCCAAATTCTTCTGCAAGACAGACTTCAATATGGTGACCATTCAGAAAGAGGAAGCGGCATATGTGCCATTGCCCAAGTTCTACACGTTCAAATCGAGGGATGTGAGGGAGCGTATCTTGTATGCCAATTTTATTCAAGTAAATAAAGATGTGAAAGATATGATTAACGAGATTTTTCAAAAGAAAAAAGCTATCTAAAGTTTTGTATTATCAAAAGTTTATTCAGAGAGAACGGATATTCTGTTATAGAAAGAACTTTTTGAAAAACTTTTGATAATACTGTTATAGATTTACTTTCTTTCTACTCATTTATGTTTATTATGTTTATGCCATATTCCTTCATGTATTTCAGTAATAATTTTTGCGTACTTGTTTTTTTACATCTAATGATTTGATAGATTATTTATACTTAAAATGCTTCCGTTACTTGAAAAAGAATAGATTTTATTTTGTTGAAACATATAAACTATCCCATATTGCTGATATGGTATTATTGTTTTCTTTAAAACTGTTGTTGGTGCCATGTCAAATTGAGTATCTATAGTTTGATAATTGCTCTTGTAACATACATCATCATACATACACGGAATAACCTCCTTGCCTTTTTCGTCTATCATTCCCCACTTGCCTGATTTTTGGACAAATGTTATCTTTTCACGAAACGGATAAATTAAATCATATTGGCATTTTACAACTTCCTTACCTTTATTATTTATGCATCCCCATTTACCTTCTGATATCGCAAATGACTTCCCTACAGATCGAAGTTGCAGTCCGTTATTAACAATAGATAATTTTTTTTCAATCGGAAATATTATACAGTATACAGGAGTTATAGTATCCCCTTTTTGATTAATAAGCACTGTTGAACAAGGTGTTAAAATAGGCATTTTATCTTGGTCAGTGCCTATCTTCGCCATTGCTAAGGATTTATGAAATCCATATTCTCCAAAACAACTCACCCAATCATACATCATAGAAATTATAATATTCCCATTTCTATCCATAAATCCCCATTTCCCATTCTTCTTAACGGCGGCCAAGTTATTGCAATATTGCCTACCATCTTGAAATTTTTGCATGAAAACCAATTGATCATATTTATCTGCATAGTATACAGGAAAAGAATCACAGTGCATACAACTACGATTCATAAAAGGATATTCCCTTGTAACAGTACAGGAAACTTGCAATATAAAGAAAGTTACCAACCAAAACGATGGTAACTTTCTTAAAAATGTAATAGTCATAACACTCACCAACCAATTATACTTTCAAATGTAGAAGCATCAGCCCAATTGATAGCAATCCAGCAATTTTGACTATGATTTACATCATTAGTTGTATAGTAATAACGCATTCCTACTGGGTTGGCTCTTTCTACATCATTCTCTTCATAAATAGGTTCTCCATGCAAAACCATCCCATTTCTCAATGAATAGAATTCTTTGCTCGTTACTGGAGTTCCATAAACTCCATATTTTCCGTTCTTTCCTATTACACCAACTTGAATAGAACGTACATGTATAGTTTTCCCATTTCTGTTGACAGTGAAACTTCCTGTGGAAATAGATGTTGTCGGATCGAAGCCTATGACATCTTCAAAATAAAAAAAAGAGGGTGCATCCAGAAATTTATTCATTAATGCAATCGCCTGACTTTCTGATATATTTCCTGTGAATCTAGGCTCAACAGAACGGGTTTGCAAATTTTGAGTCCCTAGCATTTCATCTAAGTCATTAGTACATGATACAATAGATATACCCACTAATAATACTAATAAAAATCTCATTTTTTTCATCTTTACATAATTTAAATTTAACATAAGTAGATTTTAATTTCACATTAATCCAATCGCAATATTTTTATTGCTCTAATTGTTTCAATCAAATATATGCCATAATGTCGTCTAATATATGCCATGAACCTACTCTATCAGCTTTTCGGTATCCGCTCCTTTGTACAGTGAGGTCTGTAGTGATTATCGTCGACTTATAATCATAACTCAATACTTTTTAGTAAGAATAACCTTGTATTCTTGTGGTAAATATGCTTGCAAAACGATTCTGTTTTTAGATTTTTCCATAATCGTCCAACTACCAACTAAAGCACTATTTTTAAAAATAATCTTTCGTCCATCAATCTGGTAATATACTGCATTTACGGTTGCCGGATCACCACTGCCTTCTCCATTGATATACATTCCTTCTACAGCTGAATTAAACTCTATGATACCATATTCCTTGTGTTCAACTTTTCCGTTCTCGGTATATCTATTGAGTTCAACATCCCAAGTTGTTTGTATTAATTCTTGAGGTGTAAGTGATATTACATCGTCCTTATCATCATTATCGCAACCAACAAAAAACAGACATAGACTTGTTACCACAAATAATAATATCCTTTTCATAATCATTATTTTATAATCCTATAATTCTATACGAATTTGCCAGAGTAGCCATTGAAATAGATTTTGTCGGCAACGACTCAACCCAACTACGTATTCCGTAATCATCTAAAATCCAGTCTCCATCCAAATCATCAGTATAATGTGAAAACGCTATCTTATTTTCAGTGTCATAGATGTATTGAATACCGGTACGCGGATTTGTATATGTGTACATATTAGCTTCGTTAACTTTGGGAAGATCTATACACAATGGATTGCCAATTTTAGGGTTTAAACGTGTAACAGAATTAGAACTGATACGCAATTCATAAAAATTCTGCTTTTGTGTTTTTATATTCAATGCTTTTTGACTGAACACTGTAGCATTCTCATTTTGTCTCAACTCAGCATCAGATGCTGTAGAAGCATTACCAGAGCGGAGTACTATTCTATCTCCTTGCCGTGTAAATAGCACAGCAACAACATCATATAATGCCTCATTTGAAGAACTGTATCTTTCAAATACACGCATTATTTCAATGTGAGGTTCGACAAAACTTGGATATTTTTCTAGAAGATTAGAAGTAGTAGCATCTAACCTCTTCTTAAAATTTTCTTCTATGACAAATGCTGACAAAGGATATAGCCCATTATCTGTAATATCAATAATGGTATGTTTCTTACTATCTGACAATGATGCCACCCAAGGAGCCAAATCAAAATTAATATTAACAAGATTTTCTGCACTATTCATGCTCAATCCTACAGGGTCACCTCCGTAAATCCACATTTTTGTATATAATTGTTCCATGTTATACTCTGAAGATTCATAATTGAAGTTTCCTTTTCCAAATTGAAAGTCTCCGCTAACTGAGTTTTTTTTCCAAGAGAAAGAGGCATCTATACTTTTCTCCATTCCTGTTTCCTTAGAAGTACTACTACTACCATTGCGACTTAATCCTGTATAAAGAGCACAAGCTTTTCCTCCAGTAATATATCCTGTAAGTATGCACTCACCATACGTGTCTAATATATTTCCAAGAGTGGACGAATATAGATTTCTAAGAAATACAGGAGATAAACATTCACGAGCATAAAATTTACGTGCTCCATCTGATGCTTGAAGGTTAAAAGAAGAATTCTTCAACATCAAGTTCAGTTCTCCATATACAACTTTTTGTGATGATGTTAATTCTGATTTGAAAGTTTCTTCTGTTTTTTTCTTTCTTCCTAATTTAAATAGGCCCAAATTAAGTTGGAATCCAGAAGCCACTTTTTTAGTTTGCGATAACTTTGACTCATAACTATTATAATCAGAATAAGAAAAGCGTTCTGACATATACACCTGTAAAGAGCGTCCTGTTATATAGTCACTTCCATATTCTTTTACTTTCATCAAATCAATGACGGGCGATATAACATTTTCATAGTCACCCAAAATGGAATTTCCAATAGAATAGGAGTATCCCAAAAGCACATCTGAATTACCTATAATTCCTCCACTCTCATTTACAGCTCTTGTAGCTGTTTTATCCTCCAAAATCACAGGACGTGTACGAATTTCCTTAGGAAGTGCTGCGTTTCTTTCTTGTAGCACTACGACACCGTTATCATCTATTTCTGATTGCTCATAAAAAGATTCGTCATTCGTGCAACCTATTGCCATAAGACACAATGACAATGCTGTAAAGTGTAATTTGTTCATATCAGTTATATATTATTTTGTTACATAAATTTTACGTTCAGGATCAAATGATAGAGAATAATTTAATTCCTCACCTGTTTCCAAATCAAAATAGTGAGGTTCATTAATTGGTTTGTTAAGTTCTGGATCGGCAACAGAATAACCTCTCCATGTTCCTCTTACTTTTATTTCACGGTCCCCGTATTTTGCAACAGCAACATAAGGGACATTAAGTATAAAAGTTTTAAACTTAGTAGTCAGTTGCAATAAACATCTCGGTTTCATTTCAATACTCGTAGAATATTCTACTGGAGCAGATAATTTTTGCGTAGCACTTGAATAAATAGCATCTTTAGACTCATCACCCATTAATACAGCTTTTCCTGCAATAGGTCTAGGACGTGGAAATTTAATGGATGACGGAGAAGAAATGTTAACTTTTAAAGTACCTGCCGTTTCATAGAAATTGGATGTTTCTTCTGCATTAAAATTTATTGTAAGATTTTCGTTTGTAGTATATTCATGTACGTTTGTCAAACTAGTTACCTTAGATATTACTGCGCCATTTGATATTGTTGCATTTTCCAAATCAAAGGTTACATTTTGCAAAGTAAATGAAGCTGTAGGAGTAATTAAAAACTCTTGTTGAGCGCGGTAATTTACTCTCTGGGCATATCCCAATTTATTGTTAGCTTTAGCCTCAAGTACGTGATAAAAAACAGACCAACTATTATTCGGATCAGATTGTCCTAAATATGATTCACTTTGAATAGAAAAGTACCCCTTATAAGTAGATGGTATAAGATCCCAACCTGCACTATATAATGACCCTGAATTATCTTTTGCTGTCATCAGAATCTTATCATCTGGAGCATTTGTGTAATAACCGACAGATAATGGTGTGTTTGAGGCACTAGAATATATCAAATATGGAATGCCAGATGTTGCCGGAAGAATTTTAAGATAAAACCGGCTTCCTAATGATGTCGATGAATTTCCCAATGTAACCTCTTTTCCTGCTCCATCACAGAAAAGATAAGAATTTGAAGTTGTAGAACCACTTGCGACAGTACGAACCTTAATCGTTACCGGAAGTTCTCGAATCGCATAGATGTTAGATGAAAAGAAATCATCTACAGTTGCATCAAGAGCTTGTACTTTCCGATTGTTAGAGTACATTTTCTCATAACGTGCCTTCAACTCTTTAAGTTCTTCTGTTTCTTCAAGAGACACAAGTTCTCCCAAATCAATCGTATCACTTAGGCATGACCGTGTCAAAGAGGCATTTTCTGGAACATTCTCAAAAGAATCTTTAGCGAATTCCTCCATTTCATTTGTACATGCTGCCGCGAAAGCAGCAACAAATAACAGCATTGAAATTTTACTTTTCATAATTATACTATTAAAATTAGACATAAGTTATCTGCATGTTTCACACTGAGTGCAAATATACAACTATTTTAATTAACAGTCTATACTGTTTGTTTTTAGAGTAAGCATTTAATATACATTAACAATACATAGCACTTACGGTAACTACTCAGGTATCTTAAATATCTTATTATCAATCGACTAAATCGTTGAGAAAAACTCATTTTGCAGGTTTTACCCTTAAAATGCTTAATATTATAAAATTATCACCATTGATAATCAGGTAATTAAGTTGATTTAGATACCTGAGTAGTTACGCACTTACGTAGCTAATCAGTCTACAAAAAAGGGGTACATTTATCTTTTTCTAATTGCTCAAGCATAGTCAGAGTGGCATTTATTTAGATTTTCGTTTTTCTTTCTTTGCTATTTCGTAAGTTCTCGACCCGATAAAATGCAGTCTAGCCAATAACTTTATCATCTAAAAACTTCTTGTTTTGCAGAAATTATAAGGCGATGGAAAAACACAACTATTATATATTCATTGTTAGTATCATGCTAGGCATTTCAAGTTAATCCCAGAGAATGGCTTACCGATATAATTGCTTGGTTACCATGATTACAAAAAGATAAGGGAAAAAACTAAAAAAGTTACCACCCAATTATTGGAAATAGAGAAGCCCCAAAGGAATCTAACAATACTTTAATGAAAAACATATCATAAACAGAGAATCGCTATAAACTTATCCAAGCAATTAAAGCAATTATAAATCATCGACTTATAAGGATTTAACAAAAAAATAAAGGGAATAACGACACAAGTATGACAGATTTGTTAAACGATATATACACAGACGGTTGCAAAACGAAAAAGTACCGTTTATCCGACTTCTTCAATCGGTAGTGGGACGAGTACACATAACACCCGACTGAGTACATCACCTTCGAACAGTATAAGGCGGTGAATGTTATCCGTGTGTGCCGTACAACTGCTTTGGGAATAGACATATATGCCAGCCCCGATTGTGGCGAGATATGGGAAATCAGTCATAGCTGCAAGAACCGCTTTTGTCCGTCATGTGGCTGGCGTGACACGCTGAAATGGGCGGCTCGTATGAAAGAAAAGATACTACGAGTGCCGCACCGCCATGTGGTGATGACCTTGTCACATATCCTATTGGACTTTGTGAGGCGTAACAAGAAAGAAATGCTGAATATCCTGATGCGTACTTCGGCAGATACGCTGAAAGACTGGATGATGCACAAGTTCGGGTTGAAAACCAGGGTGATTGCCGTACTGCATACCTATGGGGAAACAAAGCAGCTTCATGTACACACGCACATGATTATGTCATGGGGCGGCATCGACAACGGCAATAAGATAGTCGTTCCCGAACATGATTATGTGCATATCCCTCTATCCGCAAGGTGTTCCGTTACAAGTTTGAAAATGCGTTGATTAGATTGTTCGATACGGGTAGGCTGGAGTATGATTTCCACGACCTCATGGAGTTTATGGTTTATGGGCTTCATCAAAAAGGTGGAGAAGAAAAAGGACTGAATAGTGCATTTGGAACAGCCCTTACAGATGCCGGAGCAGGTGATACAATATGTAGGCAGGTATTCCAAGCGGGCGTGTCTGAGCGAGTACAAGATTACGGCAATGGACGGTGAGAACATTTCATTCCGATACCGTGATTACAAAAACTCACCCGACAGGAGAAACCCGGTTCAAAAGGAACTGACACTGCATTACCGTGAGTTCTTCCCCGGTTGTTGCGACACATTCCCCTGCGCTATTTCCGCATCGTGAGGTACTACGGCTTCTATTCCAACAAAGGCAACCTGCCGGAAGAATACTTCGGACGGGATGAAAGCGAAATAAAAGAAGCCGAGTTGCAACAGGCAGAAAGTGAATACGAAAATCTGTATTTCTGCGAGCATTGCGGACGGATGAGAGTTTACAGCCCCACTACAGTAACGAGTAGTGACATCACATATACGGTTGTACTGAAGCATTGCGACATACACCGGAAAAAAGCGGCATGACAGCAACATGGGATAGCTATGCCCTGCCGTGAACAGAAACAGTAAAATCCCATAAAATGGAAGAAAGGAGAACCAAAAAATGAATGAAATACGAATAAGAGCAGTAATAAGATGAACGGGTGCGGGCATGAGCTTCACACCTCTTTCTGTCGGAAACAGCAGTCAAAAATTGAAGTTCTATATAATATGAATAGAGCATGGCGGGTAAAACTGCCTTGAACAAGGAAAGATACCACCTAAACGGTGATCCTTTCCAGACATTAGATGCATATAGTGATTCTATGAATTTATACAGGTACTTTATCGGGAGCTTACTTTAAATCGACTATTTACCAACTCTAATTACAGTTTCGCGTAACCTTTATATAATAATTTATGCAAACTATTAGTATAATAACATGCACTAGTAGCCGTCGATTAATTCGAAAAGTATTAATTATTCTTAATACATAGAATTTATTTATCATTAAACAGTACGTATTGTTTATTTTTTACTTTCTTTGCACTCCATAAAATTGTGTCTGATAGCCTAGTTGCTAACTGACCAACTTTTTTGTAAGAAAAAGTTTGGTGTAAGTATTAGCTGTGTAAATCTTACAGCTGTAGTTGATTTGAATACCTCAAAAATGGAAAAATGTGATATATCTAATAATTTTAGAGAAGTGATTATATTTAAATGATCGACCAGTCAAAGAGTGGGTTCTACTTAAATAATTACAAGTGTAGAGTAAAACCACAGACTTACTGTTTGATAAAGAACATGTATTTACAATACTCTAAAATGGAAATTAAAAATATAAAGATTCTGTGTATCTAGGACAAGTCTGAATAAGATTTCTAAGTTGCTATTGAAGAAATAAATAACACTTTTTATAGCAGCTATATAAAAAATAATCGTGCACACTCACATAAAACTTATTCATTCTTATGTGTTGGATACTTAACAAATTAAATAGGAGGTGAACTAATTATGACACGTAATTTATTTGAAGGAAAAAATGTTTTAGTTGTTGGTGGCAATAGCGGAATAGGATTAGCTGCTGCCAAAGCTTTTTCCCAAGAAGGAGCTAACCTTATTATAACTGGAAGAAATGTTGAAACCTTAACATCTAAAGCAGATGAAATTGGAGGCAGAACATCAGCCTATCAATGTGATGTTACTGATATGGAACAAATCAAAGATTTAGTTGTGAAAGTTGAACTAGAGTTTGGCTATATTGATGTACTATTTATTAGTGCCGGCCAATACTCTTCTGGTTCAATCAATTCAGTCACAGAAGAGAACTGGGACTGGCTCATGGATACAAATTTGAAAGGAATGTTTTTTACAATACAGGGTATGCTTCCATTAATGGGTAATCCAAGTTCTATTGTACTAATGGGGTCGATTGCAGGACGTTTAGCAGTAGCAGAGTCACCAGTTTATGCAGCAAGCAAAGCTGGAGTTCGTTCTTTAGCACGTTCATTAGCTGCAGATTTTGTTACAAAAGGAATTCGAGTGAATGTTGTTAGTCCTGGCCCGACTGACACACCTGCTTATAGAAAATTGAAAGGCGAAGGTAACACACTTCAGCAAGTGGAGTGGGAAAAAAAATTAAGCACTATACCGATGAATCGACTAGGAACACCTGAAGAAGTGGCTAAAGCAGTATTGTTTCTGGCCAGTTCAGACTCTAGTTTTACAACCGGAGCAGAAATTCTAGTGGATGGTGGCGAAGTTTATTTAAGCTAAAGAGACATGGTTAGTATCGTGTATATTCACTATGGTTCTTCTGCTTATTTATAATCAAAGATTATCGACAGAAAATAATCATATTTTGATTAATTGACTTATAATAAAGAGCAAATATTTTATCAAAATAAATAGTTATGAATGACAACAATTATAATCCAAATGAAATTGAATCAAAATGGTATAAAAAATGGGAATGCTCAGGCGTATTTGATTCTATTCCTAACAAACAAAAAGCTTTCACTATAACCATGCCTCCTCCGAATGTAACAGGCGTATTGCATATGGGACATATTTTGAATAATACAATTCAAGATGCATTTATAAGATATGCTAGAATGAAAAATTATAATGCCTGTTGGCTTCCAGGAATGGATCATGCATCAATTGCAACAGAAAATAAAGTTGTTAGTGCATTACAAAAAAAGGGAATAGAGAAAAATGATCTTTCAAGAACAGAATTTCTGAAGTACGTATGGGATTGGAAAGAAAAACATGGAGGGATAATTTTAAAACAATTAAGATATTTGGGAGCATCATGTGATTGGAAAAGAACTAAATTCACAATGGATAATGATATGTCCGAATCAGTAATTGACATATTTATTGATCTCTATAAGAAAGGTGTAATATATCGTGGTGTTCGGATGGTTAATTGGGATTCAAAAGCTCAAACTGCTCTTTCTGATGAAGAAGTTATATACAAAGAAACTGAATCTACGTTGTACTATATTAGATACTTAATTGAAGGAAGTAACCAGTTTTTAGAAATTGCTACAAGTAGACCTGAAACTCTTTTAGGGGATTCTGCTGTATGCGTTAATCCTAATGATCAGAGATACATCCATTTAAGAAATAAATATGTAATAACACCTATTATAGGACGCAAAATACCAATAATATTTGATGATTATGTTGATTCAGAGTTTGGTTCTGGAGTACTCAAAATAACACCTGCACATGATATTAATGATTATTGCATAGGCCTAAAATATAATCTTGACATTATTAATATTCTTAACAATGATGGGACCGTAAATGAACTTGGTGGGAAATTCCAAGGGCAAGATCGTTTTGAATGCAGGGCTAATATTTTGAAAGAATTAAGGGAGTTAGGATTATTAGTTAAAGAAGTTCCATATATTAATAATATAGGATATTCTGAAAGAACAAACTCCATAATAGAGCCTAAATTATCAACACAATGGTTTTGTAAAATGAATGAATTAGCAAAACCTGCAATTAATGTTGTAACAAATAATCAGATCAAGTTTTATCCAGATAAATACAAAAATATATATTTACATTGGATGAACAATATTAAAGATTGGTGTATTTCTCGGCAATTATGGTGGGGACAAAGAATACCAGCTTACTATATTGATAACGGAGAATATGTAGTTGCCAAAGATATAGAGGAAGCTTATATCATATTCAAACAAAAATATCCAGATTTAAGCATTACTGATTTAAAGCAAGACGAAGATGTTTTGGATACATGGTTTTCTTCTTGGTTATGGCCCATATCGTCATTTGGTGGAATTCATGATAAGAATAATGAAGAATTGAAATATTACTATCCAATTAATGTTTTAGTAACGGCACCTGATATTATCTTTTTTTGGGTAGCACGAATGATTATGTTTGGATTATATTGGAAAAATGAAATACCTTTTGAAAAAGTTTGCTTTACAGGTCTTGTCAGAGATAAGTCTAAAAGAAAAATGTCTAAATCTTTGGGTAATTCACCGGACCCGATTGATTTAATAAATAAATATGGAGCAGACGGAGTACGTGTAGGAATGCTTTTGTGCGCACCTGCAGGTACCGATATAATCTTTGACGAACAGCAATGTTTGCAAGGACGAAATTTTGTAAATAAATTGTGGAATGCTTATAAATTGATTAATAGTTGGACCGTTGATAACAACTTGCAACAGCCTACTTACTCTCAGCAAGCAATAGAATGGTTTACTAATCTCATTTCTTATACTCAATTAGAAATAGAACATAATATAGAAAATTGTCGGATGTCAGATGCTTTGCATAATGTTTATGAGTTGATATGGGATAATTTCTGTCCATATTATTTAGAGATAATAAAGCCTGTTGATTCTAAAAAGATTGATAAAACAACAATGGAATCAACAAATATAATATTTTCGGCAATATTAAAATTTGCACATCTTTTTATCCCATTTGTGACAGAAGAAATATGGGCTAGAATGAAATATAATAGTTCTGGTTTGCTAGCCACATCAAAATGGGATTGTAATCCGATATATGATAAATATATAATTGATCAATCCGAGCAATTAAAATGCATAATTTCAAAAATAAGAAAGTTCAGGACAGATTATAAGATTTCTCACAAAGAATCTTTAAAGTTGATTATTAGATCAAATCAGCGTACATTCAAAATTGACATAATAAAAAAGATGTGCAATTTATCACTTGTTGAATATACTGATGAATTAGTGGAAAATTCATATTCATTTATAGAATATTCAAGTGAATTTTTTATTACAGGATATATAAATCGCCAAAATGAAAATCTTTTAGATAATATAATAGACAGAATTGAATATTTCAAAGGATTTATAAGTAAAATAGAAGAAAAGCTTAAAAATGATTCTTTCATTAACAAAGCTCCTGAAAGTATAATAAAAAGAGAAAAACAAAAATTAGAAGATTCAAAGTCTCAATTACTATTACTTCAAGAAAAAATGAGAACTATTACAAATGAGTGATAAATAGAACGAATAATGTTAGCATTACAATAGACATTATATAGATTAAATTGTTATATGGCTCATTTTGTGAGTTATTCTAAAGTTGTGTAATCCACAAGCAATAAGAATTACCATATCTTCGAAACCGAATTTATGGCATCTGAATCGTTCTTTAACAATACGACATTTTTTCATACCACCTATGGCATGTTCCACTTTAATCCTGATTCCGGAAATTCGCCTATTCTCTTGCTTTTCAGCAGTTATAAGTTCTTTTCCCTTAGGTTTTTTTGGGGCATGCACACTTCAATGACCTTCGTATGTGGAGCTAAGCCACACAATCCGAAGGTTTCCGATACAAAGCAGGTTGTTCTTTATGCTATGAGTTTTTTTACCACTATAACATGCTGACTGCCTGTCTTCGTCCGTAGGACTCTGAATGGTTCTCTCTGTTCCATCCAACAGAACATCCTCACATCTTTGAAGAATGTGTATCAGTCATTTGGAGTTACGGTCGGGCAATTCACCAAGTGTCTTCAATGTATGGCGGAGAATTTCTGAAAGAAGGTGAATCCACCTATTGGCTTAAGGCCGGGTCATTTCAAACTGGAAGGCATGGAGTTTCTGAAGAGGATTGGTCTTCAGGTATACTTAATATAAAGAACATCTAATCTTGAACCAAAGGCGATACACTGGTCTTCCTGTTGTAAGAAAAATACGTTGACACACTTTACCCTCCAGAGTAAAATAGCGCAATTTCATCCCAATGGTACTTGAAAGTTATTAGCAAGGCATCAAACTCAACAGGGGGTAACCCTGTCGTAGCAGCACTTGGTTATGACGGTGGCGAATCTTGTCGTAATACATCAATTGAACTTTTTAGACCACAAAGATAGGAAAAGAACGCTTTAATCATTTATTCGATATAAATTCTAATTATAAAAATGAAAATAGGTGTAGAACTTGAATTTTTTATTTGTCATAAGAGCGATGAAACTTTCTATATGCCCGATATTATATCCAGATATTTGAAATATAATAGTGGATTCATTTCGATGCAGAAAGATAGCAACGGAATATGTATAAAAGCAAAAAATGAATTAGGTGTAACAATATCATTCGAATTTACATATAGTATTATAGAATTTTCAATAGACCCTCAATATGATATTCTAAGCTTGCATTCCATAATCAATACTGCTATATATGATTTTTCATTATTCATCGATCATTATGAATTAATGTTAATTTCTCATGGCATAGCTCCTTTTAATATACAATTTAAATATGTGAATAATCCGTATTACAAATTAATTAGAGAATTTCACGGAAACGATAATATAGCAAAGATATGTTCGTCTCAATCACATATAGACTATAAAGACGAAGATCTAATTAAAATAATTAATACATATAATAAGTGTAATTGGATTAATGCTCTTTTATTCTCAAACAGTCCACATATAGTAAATAGCAATAAAACGATATTATGTTACAGGGACTATATTTGGAAATTTAGTAGTCATGGGAGAGATAGTAATAATATATTAATATCGAAAGAATTTAATGATATTGAAGATTTGAACGCTTTCAATAATTCAAAATTAATATTTATGGTGTATAGAGAGTCAAAGCCTATATTATTATCTCAAATTCCTTTTAATCAATATGTAACATTGAAACAGGTAAAGGGATTACAATTTGATGAAGATTGTATAAGTGAAACATGGATACACCCTTCGGTTGATGATTATAAATATCTACGTTCATATCAAAATGTTGCAATTACTAATCGTAGAACTATTGAAATTAGAAGTGATTGTCAGCAGCCATTTAATAGATTGATTTACCCTGCAGTGTTTAACTTTGGCTTAAAACAGGCTGTTAATGAAGTCTCTAGCTATCTGAATAATATTAATTTTAATTTTTTTCAGCTGAGAGATGATGTTGTACAGAACGGATTTGACACGAAAATTGTGGAAAGCAAAAAATGGTTAACGGGAATATCAATAAATATTTTGTATATTATCAAAGAAAAGTATCGTTCTCGTGGATTTGGTGAAGAAAAGTATGTTGATGTTTTAATAAATCAGATGATTGAAGAAATCAATCCAGCCATAGAATATTTAAGCATTAAGAACAAGAAGGAATATTTTATGGCAGAGTGGAGAGATTTTTTAAAATCCAAATAAGATTTTGAAAAATGAAAAAAAGAAAAATTGTAGGAATTTGTTCATCTGTTGGGAACAAAGCTAAGGCAACGAATAACACTTATCCTATTATATTCATAAATAGGGTCTTTATTGAAATATCTCATAGTTACAATCTCATTCCAATTATCTTATCACCTACTGTAGATATAAGTGAAATTGAACAGATGGCAAATATGATTGATTTTCTAATCCTGACTGGAGGAGAAGATATTCATCCACAATTTTACAATGAGGTAATAAATTATGACTATTATGAATATAATGCATGTAATCCAACTTTAGAACGTGATTATTTTGAAATCCAATTATATAGTATAAGCAAATCATTAGGAAAGTCTATACTTGGCATTTGTAGAGGAATGCAAATAATAAATATATCAGAAGGAGGGACTTTATGTCAAAACATAGATACATATTTAGAACATTCAATTAGGAAAGATGGATGGATTCCATATCATAGTATAAAGATTAAAAAAAATACAATTCTTCATCAATTATTAGATATAGAAGAATATACGGTCTCTTCTACGCATCATCAATGTATAAAAAAGTTGGGAATGAATATTGTAGCGAGTGCTTATTCAGCAGATGGTATTGTGGAAGCTATTGAACTATGTAGCGATAAACAAAAAATTATTGGTTTTCAAGGGCATATTGAAAATATATTAACAAATTACACCGAGTATAACAAAATTATTAAATATATACTATCATGATAGAAAAAATAAGAGAATCAATCAAGGATATTGAATTCTATAATAGTATTAATGATTTATTTATTAATAATAGCTTAAATAAATTAGTAATTATTGATAAATCTATGATCATGAAAAGTTTCCCTAACAAATGGATGTCTAACAAAATAAAAGAGGCATTTATGTGTGAAAACTATGAAAGCACATATACTTCTGGCTCAACTAGTGAAAGAATGCAAATAGTTAGACCGAAAGATTGGTGGAAAGGAGAATACAAGAGAACGGCCAATTATAATAAATATCTTATGCAAAAAGAAATAAATAATTGGAAAAAAGCTATACTTACTACTGCAATATGTTCAAATATGGCTTGTTATTTGGAGACGCCTTCTTACGAGGAAAGAATTATACATAATACCTTATTCTTAAATATTCATCCAGATCCTAATACATGGAAGAAAACTGATATTGAAAGAATATGTTATGAAATAGAGTTATTTAAGCCTCTTTATATTGATGTTGATCCAATCTATTTATCTATATTGCTAAATAAAATATCAGATTATGGGATTAACTTTCAGTATACGCCTCAGGCTATCTCTTTATCATATGAGTACTGTACAAAAAATATACGTAAATTTATCGAGTCACATATTAAGTGCCCAATATTCAATCTTTATGGTTCAACTGAAATTGGATATATCCTATGTGAATGTGAGTGTGGACAAATGCATTTATGCGATGATTTAATTCAAGTTGAATTAATTCCATTCAAAAATCGAACAGACTTGTTCAGTTTGATAGTAACCTCGTTAAGAAACCCTTTTATGCCATTTGTGAATTATAAAACAGGGGATATTGTAAAAGCAACGAGCAGTAACAATAAATGCGAATGTGGATTAAGAACGCCAACTAACATTCAATGGGTCATGGGTAGAGAGAAAGATATAATAACTTTTGGAGAAACAGTGATGACTTATGGTGATCTTGACGAGATTGTATATTCATTATCTAATAATTTGATATTTGTCTACCAATTATTGTTAGAAGAAAAAAATGGTAACCTCATATTTAGATATACAACATTTAATAAAAAGGATATCCCTCAAATACATAAAACAGATTTTAAAGCTAAAATAAATGAATATTTCGGTACAAATATTTCTGTTAACTTTATATTCGAACAATCCATTAGACCTGAGATCTCAGGAAAATTTGCCATTATAAAAACAATATAAAATGAAATCACATTTTCCTATAATCAATTATTTTGAAAAAAAACATATAATATATGCAGATAGTGCTGCAACAACATTAAAACTGAAGACTGTTATTGACTCTGTCTCCAATTTTTATTCATTTGAAACATCAAATGTGTTTAGGGGACTACATCTACTTGCAGAAACCGCTACTGAGAAAGTTGAAATGTCAAGAGATATAGTAGCAGCTTTTATAGGTGCAAATTCATCAGAAATAGTATTTACCAGTGGGGCGACAGAAAGTATTAATATTGTAGCAAATGGTATTGAATATGAAGATGATTCAGAAATAATTGTTTCTATATTAGAGCATCATTCAAATTATTTACCTTGGATTGAGAAGGCTAAAGTTATTAGTCTGGAAATAGACGAATATGGGTATATTGATATAGAACAACTAAGAGATAATATAACATGCAAGACCAAGCTTATTGCAGTAACTTATATTTCAAATGTGACAGGTAATATTCAACCTATAAAGAATATAATTGATATTGCACATCAAAATGGCATAAATGTATTAGTTGATGCTACTCAAGCTATTAGTCACATACCAATTGATGTAAAAGAAATAGATTGTGACTATTTAGTTTTCTCATCACATAAGATTTTCGGTCCATCAGGAGTTGGTGTATTATATTGTAAAGATTCATTGTTAGATAAGTTGAATATTTTAAAATTCGGAGGTGGAATGGTAAATAGAATTTATAGTAATCGGAATATTATATATAAAGATCCTCCTTATAGTTTTGAAGCAGGAACTCCTAATATAGAAGGTATTATTGGACTTGGTGCTTCACTCGATTTTTTTAGAAATAATAGATTAGCCATCTATAATCACCTAAGGGCCCTAAATGCGTATATAGTTGATAAGTTTAGACAATTTGATTTTGTAAAATTTCCATTTGTTTTATCAAAAGAACATATTCCTATCTTTTCAATACTACCTCATAATACTATTCTAAATAGTTTGGAAGTTGCAAAAATATTGGCGACAAATTATGATATAGTAATTAATCACGGGTATCAATGTTCGCAGCCATTATATCGAAAATTTCACATTGATGGTGGTGCTATACGCTTTTCATTTCATGTATATAACACGAAAGAGGATGTTGATTATATATTCGAGTCTTTATCTAACATATTAATATCAACTAAAATGTAATAATATCTTATGAGAAAAATTCTATTAAACCTTGAAATTTCTACAAAGTGTAGAGCTGCATGTTCTATGTGTCCAAGAAAACATGTTCCTAAAAATAAATTTATAGATGATGATTTGGTAAATATCATATCAAAAGAACTGGATGATACTTTTTGGGAAATTGATTTATCAGGAAGAGGAGAACCAACTTTACATCCAAAATTTCATGAACTGTCTCGTATTATAAAAAATAATTCAAACACCCAATTAGCAGTAGTAACAACTGCTGATAATTTGACTGATAAAGTGAATGATACTTTTAGAGAATATATTGATGTAATTAGACTTTCTGTAAGTTCTTACGATGAGAAAATATTCAAGAAAGTACATTGTGGATTGAATTATAATAAAATATGGGACAATATAAAACGACTGGGTAACGAACATGCGTATAAAACTGTTATACATTTGACTGGAGGAAGTGTAATTTATGAAGGATTAGAGATTACAGTAGAAAAACTGCGGGAGATTGGCTTTAGAGAATTTAGATTGTTTCCGCTATGGAATAGAGCGGGAGATAATGAAGTAAAAGCCAAAGAAGAGGAATTTAGACATGATATAATAGAAAAATTAGGTTTAAGATCTTCAGAATCAGAATATGATGGTGGTAATAGTAGCGATTATATTAATGATTATAAAAGAAATAAGCTTACTAATCCTAAGTATTGTATTGTAGGTGATAGCAGTCTATTTATTACTTATAACGGTGACATATTAGGTTGTTTTCAAGATTTCTCCGGAAAGTGTATTGTGGCTAATATTCGCAATAGTAATCTCAAGGATATAATTAAGCATAAGAAAGACAAAGTTGGCAGATATGAATTTTGTTCAAATTGCAATTCGAATATTGCTATATTAAATATTGATTAACAAATAAAAAAAATAAAATTATGAATTATCAATTATCAGTGGGTTTCAACGGGAAAAAAGATACTCTGTTGAAAATTATCAATTCTTCGAATAAAGTAGGTGATGTCTATACAGGAGGTCTTAGTGGAAAAATCTATGGTGGGCGTTTTCAATATGAAGATTCTTATGAGAAGATTAAAGAGAATATTGAAATATGCCATAAACATGGAATAACTCTTTCGATTACTTTAAATAGCCCAAGTGGAGTTCCAGAAAAAAGTGATAAAATTTGGTGGGATGACATTGCAAATTACCTTTGCGAATTAGAAAGTATTGGAGTTGATAAAGTCATTTGCTCGCATCCTTTTCTGATTTCTCTGGCAAAAGAGAAAACTAATTTAATTGTAGTAGCTTCAACTATTGCTGAAATATCTAATGTGAGATCAGCTTTGTATTATGAGGAATTAGGAGCCGATATTATAGTACCTTCAGTGAGTATAAATCACGACTTGAAGGAATTAATTTTAATGAAGGATAATTTACAGCATGCCACATTAAAAATACTTGTAAATGAGGTTTGCCTAGGAAATTGTCCTTATAGACGGTTTCATCATGCTCATTTATCAAAGGCAAACCATAGAAATTATGATATAGACTATACATCTTCATGCACTAAAAAATATCTGGATAATCCTTACTTGTTTTTAACTAACAACGTGATTCGCCCCGAAGATTTAAAACTTTATGAAGGCATATGTGACAATTTCAAATTGGTTGGTCGCACAATTGAGGATGATATTCTTGTTAATATGATAAAAGCTTACGGAAATGAATATTATGATGGTAATCTCTTAGATATATTGGATAATCGATTTCAGAGAGTTATCAATATCCCAAATAATAAGCTCAATGAATTAATTTATAAAAAAATGAAATGCGACAAAAATTGCGCTAAATGCGGATATTGTAAAGATTTGTACACTACAATTCAAAATGAATTCGTATGAAAAAAGTAGGGTTGTGGATGTATAAAAATGATGGTGGTGATATCATTCAAGAACGTTTAAAATCAAAACTGATAAAAAACAACATTTTTGTACTGAATGATTTTGATTTACGAGATTGCTACATAGTAAATGATAAAATACTAACAAGTAATGGATATGACTTAACCAAATTAGATTGTTTGTATTACATGAATGCAGATGAACAATCGGAACATCAGCTGGAGATATTAAATGCACTTAGCATTAGTGGAGTTAAACTAATTAACCCCTATAATTCGCACATAAATGCTAGAGATAAATTTGTATCAAATTTCATCTTAAGAAAAAATAACATATCCGTACCCCGTGCTTCGTTGATTCCTTATAAAGATAACGACAAAATCAAGGTGATATTCGATTTATTTAAAACTGTGATTTTAAAACCTCGTAATAGACATGGGGGAAAAGGTATCCAGAAGTTTACTAGTTATGAAACATTCAAAGATTTTCAAGAGTTTGTAAATGGATATGTCGATAATTTTTATTTTGAAGAATTTATTGATTTTGGAGACCATGATTATCGAATTGAGATATTTAACGGAAATGTTATCGGAACTTATGCTAGAGAAAAAACTCATACTTTCAAAACAAATATCTCATCTGGAGGAATAATGAGGCCATGTTCTGTATCTAATGAACAAATTAGTTTAGCCCAAAAAGCAGTTGAATCCTTGAAGATAACAACGTCAATTGTAGATATTGTTACAGACAGGAATAAGCGAAATTATATTTTGGAAGTGAATCCTATTATGGGGATATTCGTTGAAGCTGGCATGAAATATAGTGATAAATCAATAATAAAAAATCCCGATTTATCATATTCAAATGACGAATTGAAACTTAATGTATTGGTTAATTATATAAAACAAATAATCGAATAATATTATGACAAAAGGTAACTTGAATAATTTGGATAAAAGCTTTGTGCAAAATCTTAGTAATAATTGGGCACTTGTTACGTCAGGCGCATCGGACAATTATAATATGATGACAGTAAATTGGGGTGGCATAGGTTTTCTATGGAATAAACCTGTTTTGTTTATCTTTATACGGCCTGAACGTTATACTTTTGAATTTATTGAGAAGTATGATTATTTTTCTTTGTCTTTTTTAAAAGATGATTTTTCTAACGTTCATGAAGTTTGTGGAATGCAATCAGGACGATATATCAATAAGATAAAAGAAACGAACTTGAACCCCATTATAACAAAAAATGGTTGTATGTTATTTGAAGAAAGCATACTCTCTGTTGAATGCAAAAAAATATACTCCCACCAAATGTCTCAAATGAACTATGAAAATCATGAATTCCATTCAATGATTAAAGATAAAGGGAGTGACCATAAAATGTATATAGCAGAAATTATTGATATATGGGTAAATGATTAAGTAAAGTTGTTATTTAATATATTATAATAAAGTCAGTTATAATTTCTGCCAATTATTAGATCGCTAAAAGGCTTAGGGCTCTATAGCGATCTTTTTTGTTTATATCTTTCTAATGATGTAAGTATTCGGTAAACCACGTTACAAATTATGTGAATTAGTTCCGAATCGGTGCTATTCGTAGTTGATTCGTAACTAATAGTATCTATTCGGAACAAGTTTGATTGGATTTTGCCCAATTACGTGGTAGAAGTTCTGTCATATCCTTTTTATCCCTTTCATTATATGGGATTTTACTCAGGACATCTTCCAGCCAGATTCTAGGGTCTACTTCTGCAGACTTGCAGGAGGCTATCAGAGAGTACACCAAAGGGGCTTATGGCATTTTCTATGCGGTTGTCATCAATTTCTATTCTTCCGTCGTTTACGTATCTGGAAAGCCTTGGAAGAAGCGCGTACGTATATTCAATAGCTTTACCCATGCGGCTTTTAGGAAGCACTCTAAGATAAGCATCCTGCAGCCACTTTTCAAATTCAAGTATCAGCGGATAGGACTCACGGATACGTTTTTCCTTACGCTCTTCAGCTGTGAGTCCGGCTTAACCGGCATCAGACTCTACCTTGTACAGCCTACCGATGTAGTGAATCGCCTGTGTGACCAGCGTCCTGTTTTCTTCCAGGGCATCCACGTACTTCCTTCTGCCATGTGCCCAACAGCCGACCAGAGTGATTCCTTTCATCTGCTCAAACTGTTCGTAAGCTGCATAGCCATCGCATTGCACAATGCTACGGTAGCATTCCAGCAGTTCACGGGCTACCATACCCGAACGGCTGCCACGGTCATAATGGAACATGACGTCCCCCGTGACGCCATCGCGTACGCACCACTCATCCCCCTTTTTCGCCTTATGTTTCTCATTGTCCATCACAGGAATGACACTCTCGTCCACTTGCATATAATCACTGGAGAGTATCTTCTGTTTGAGCAGGTTGTACAGCAGCTTGCGTTTCTCCACCGCCATTTCATACCATCCGCACATGGTAGATTCGCTTATGCCAATTCCTGATTCGCGATACTGCTGTGTCAGACGGTAGAACGGGAGATGATACATGAACTTGCCGATGATAATGTCTGTCAGAACCGAGGAGCCTTCCATACATTTGCTGACCGGAACAAGAGGTAGCGGGTGAATCAGAATCTGCCTTTCCTCGGGGTATTTCTCCATATCGGATTTACTCATCACTTTGTGGCGGACGGTCTTCAGAATATATACTTTTACCAGAACACGTTCCAGGCGTAAACTCTCTTCCTTTCCGATTTCAATGAAATCATCCTTAAGCTTGCCTTCCTCGGCTGGTTGTCCCTTCGGGTAAAGATCAATAACCTCTACAGGCAGTGAGGAAGTGTCCAGAGACTACTTGCGGACCGGTTTTTCCTTTACTTTTATAGTCCTAGTGATTGCTTCTTCACTCTTGCAGACTTCCTCCTCAAGCCGGGATATTTTCATGGAGGACATTTCTTCCTTTGAGAACAGGAACAGCTGGTTGGGATCAAGCGGAAGACTCTTCTCGTTCATCCGGTCAAAGATTTTTTTCCGGAGCCAGTACAGGGATTGTTCCAGCGAGGAACCCCTGCTGATAAGCACCGCTTAATCCTGACGGAGCTTCTCATTTTCTTCCAATCAGGCTTTTTCCTGTTCTTCTGTAAGCATCTGCATCTCATTGTTTCACAATGTAAATATACTAAAATTCAATGATATACAAAAGCGAACGGAGTCAAAAAACGGTACTATTTTCGAAGCTTTTGCAGGTTTTCAAGTCTCGTGCGTCGCGAATCGCGGGCTTCCATGATACCCTCCACAATCATGACAAGTTCTCACCATTCTATATTTGCACAAACCTCATTATCGCTGGCAGAATCAGGCTTGCCTAAAGTGCCGGCTTCCAGAAGTTTGGAATACAGCACCATGCCGCCTGGCTCCCAATGCAGGAGTTTTATACGGTTACGGGCACGGTTTATGAAGATATACACGTTGCCGTTGCAGGGGTCCTGCCCCATGGCGTCTGTGATGATACCGCTGAGGGTATGGAAGCTTTTGCACATATCAGTCGGACGGTTATACAACAGATAGCGCATACTGTCATTAAGGCTGAACATGGTTGCAGGCCCAGATGATTGAAAACAGTTCATTTTCATTTAACTCACCGCAGATGCGTATGACACTACCAGCCGGTGTACGTATTTCCATCTCTTTCAATCCGCTTGGCGTGGCCGGTGTACTTTTCTGTTTCCGTCCGGTTGTACCGGCAAATGAAAGAACCGGAACAAAAGATCCGCTGTGTGGAAGCTCGATAAACTAACCTTGAGCCGTTTTACCCGATGATTGCTTGGCGGCATAACGGGATTTGCTGTCATAAAAACCCGCCATACAGGGATATTGAGTTCCTCTAATCTTGACTTATAAGTCACTTTGTACTCTTTACAGTAATTCATTATCTCTGCTACTTCTTCTCGTGTCATCATAACTTTGTTTTTTGAACGTAAAGTTAATGACGGAAGTTTGAAGAAAAAATGCGTGGTTTACCGGATGCTTACGCTTTTATACGCATTCAACTTTTAATAAAGCTGTTGTATAAGAAAACCGTCCACTTTCTGGTATAAATAAGTAAATTAATTCCCCATTTTTTAATTTGGATGAATTAAACAATTCATCAAGCATTATAAAAATACTTGCTGCTCCTACATTTCCTACATAACTAAGATTAGTAAACCATTTTTGTTCATCAAGTAACAATCCTTTTTCTTTCAGTTTATCTGCTAATTTGTCGTAGAAAAACATAGAAGAGATATGCGGAAGAAAATAGTCCACATCTGCAAAGTTCAGCTGGTGTTTCTTACAACTATTAGCTATATGTAGTACGGATTTCTCAACACCATACTCCGCCAATAATTTTATATTTTGCTTTATTGCAAAGATTGATTGCGTCTGCCAATCAACAGGGCGCATAGCCTTCCAACTAGTCCATTCTCCACTTGCAGTATTTTGTAATCCTTGTGACATACATACGTCAAGTTCATTTGCATAGGATACAGATTCGATCCATTTTATTTTTAATGATATTCCATCTGACGGCATATCTGACAACAATGCACATCCTGCACCATCAGATAACATCCATCTAAGAAAGTCTTTTTCAAATGCAATATATGGATTGGATTGAATTTGACTTATTGCTTTATATTCTTCCTCAAAGATGTTTGAACGAAGTAAGGGAGAAAATAATTCAGAGCCTCCACATATAGCATTATTTGTATGCCCAGATAATACGGATAAGAAACAATATTCTAAAGCATGGGCGGCAGAGCAACATACTCCAGAAGGAGATAAAATCGGAATCGGATTGCTGTCTTTTAGCAAACCATGAACCATTGATGTATGTGAAGGCATCATTTGGTCAGGCGTAGAAGTTCCACATGATAATAGTTGAATATCCTTAGCTGCAAATCCATCATCAAATAAGCCAGCAATAGCATTTGCCATGAGTTCCGCATTAGTATGGGTATAATTTCCACCTTTTATAGCATAATATCTTTGCTTAATCTGATTTTGACTGAGAATAATCCTCTTTATACGCGAAGAATGCCCTCCTATATACCCAAGGGAATCTTCCATTTCATCGTTTTCAACTGGTTCATTCGGTAAAAAACTAGATAATTTAGTAATATAAACATTTTTATCCATAATATAACATTAATAGTTTAATTAAACAAACAGTACATCCTGTCTATACCACAAAAATACTATTAATTATATACGAATAGATAAAACAGTATTTTATTTTGGAAAAATTAAGCTTTAATGCGCCAGTTTAAAATACAAATGCTGAAATTTTTCTAATAAACAATTCGTATCGTATCCATTAGGAGTAGTCATACTCATATAAGAATAACCATAATAAATTTCCATAAATGACAATTTTTCAACCTCGACATTTACACTATTTTTTATTTCCTGCTTTTCTATACCTAATAACAAAAGTTCTTTCCAATATTTTTTTTCTTTTTCTAAACGCTGCTGTGTTTCATTGGGGATTTCTTTCAAAAGATTCATGCAATTTGCAGCAATATAAATAAATGCACGATTTATATTTTGAATACCTATACTTGTGAAAAACTCCTGTTGCCGTTGTTTTACAGCAATAAAATTTTTGATATTATCCCACATGCTTTTTGAAACATCTATTGTTGGTAAATCATACTCTTTATTAATAATAAACCTATCAATAATTGATGCCAATATCTCATCTTTAGATTTGAAATGATATAATATAGCCCCTCTACTTAATCCAGTTACTTTTTCTATATCAGTAAAAGTAATATCGCTAAAAGGTTTTGTGGCAAACAATTTAAAACTTTCCAACAGAATCTTCTGCTTACTAACATTATTCGGATCTTTATATCTCATAATACATAATATTTGTTACAAATTTAATAAAAACAAAAGAATCAATGGCACATAATTGCTTTTTTTTAACGCAAATACAAGATTACAAGAGAATTGTAATTTCATTTAAGAGACTGTTCAATATTCCCAATATAGGTGGATTTGTAATCTGGCATATTATTTATGTTATAGCAATATTTGAAACATTTAGCCAAAAACATATTTTCCAATATATCTGCTATTGAGCAAAAATTTATATTTCCACAAGATAATTTATATTTTTCAGAAGATACTTGAATCCAACACTCTCTCTCTGCTTTCAATAAATTCCGCATATCTTCTTTGAAAGTAGGAAGGTATAAGTTTGCCTGTTCCGCTAGATGAAAAAATGCAGAATAAGGACTTATTGGAATACTTTCTTGCTCAAACCAATTTTGGATTTTATTTAAATGCTCGTTTTTCTTATCCCAATATTCCTCCAAAGAATGCACATTATTAGAATTAATAGGATAAAATATATTCAATGGGGAAAAAAAATATTGTTTAACAGCATCCTTGAATATTGCTTCTTTATCCTTAAAATGATAAAAGATAGCTCCCCTTTGTAACTTAGTGACCCGCTCCAACTCAGGAACTGTCACTTTTTCCACATTCTTCTGAAGAAATAATTTAAAAGCTTCCTTCAAAATAAGCTCTCTTGAATTTTCCACAGGTTTATTGAACCAATCTGTCTCTGCCATAACGATAAGGTAAATAGTTTATTAAATTTCTTTAAGTAAACTCTTTACCATATCTAATATATTGAAAGGCACAGAGTCCACCCGTTTACGTAATAGAGGCACTAGCAAGCCCGAAAGACAAAACGAGCGACCTGTGCCGTATTTAAACAAATACGACACACCCGCTTCGTATATCCTTGTCTTTCTTGAAAGTTGCTAGTTTTCTATTACAAGTTCACACGAATACGAATCGAATGAGACAAACCCATTCTACATAAGAATGGTGATATTACACACCAACTTACTGCAAAGATACACAAAATATTATAATGTGTGAAAGTTGATTAAGGAAATAACGAATTTTAATTCAAGATGGTTGGAAGTAGTATATTGTTTCCAATAGATTATAAAAAAAACAGCCAAACTCTTAGATAAGAATTCGGCTGTTTTTAGATGTGTATGTCTTTTGGATATATACTATAACCAAAATGGGTCTTCTTTCCAATTTGTGGTAAAGCCCATTGCTGTGGTATCTACATTCGGGAACTCCTGTAACAGGGACTTGAAATCTTGCACCAGTGTATTTTCAGGTTCAATTGCATTAAGCCAATAGATAAGGCAGCAAAATACAGCATAGAAACGATTGGCCATTTGCGGTTTGTCCGTTATCCAGGTATTTCGCAAGGTGGCGGGTAACTGTGGTATGACAGGCATCACCCTGTTCCAAATACGTTCATGATGGGCGCAAGCATTTCTTAACGCATTGACCGCCTTCATCCAACTTTCAAGCATTTCATGCTGTGGTACGCCATACGAACGGGCGATTTTCTTTTTGATAGTCGTATCGGCGAAATTGAAATAGAGCTTAGTCAAGCAACCGAATGAAACCAATTCCAATATTTTCCATGCCGGAGGATAACCTTCTTTGCCGTATTTAACACAATGCTCCTTGATAAACTCGTCTTTGGAGCGTTGGAGTTCTCTCTCCAGCGTACTTAAGTTCTCTGTAAACTTATGCTTGTCTGTGGCCAATTCCGGCTGGATAAACCAAAATGCGCCATGGCTTAACGAGAAATGATTGATAATCTTGGCACGCAAGGACACTTCTATTTGTTGTATTGCAGAGAAAATAAGCATTCTTAGCCGTGTATCGAACAGATATAGTGACACAGCCTTGCCAAATGAGGCTCCGGACTTGTATTGGTGCGTAACCGTATCTTGCTCCATAGGACGAAGATATGTCCTGAAACGGAAATAGCTGACATTTTCAAGAAATGCCAACGCCTTGTTGTCGTCAGTAATTGACAGTCCCCTATCTTTTAATGTTTGGATTAAAGCAGGAACTTCAAGAGGGGAATTTGTATAATCCATAAACGTATATATAAAAAAAGTTCCGCCCTGGTACGCTGTTCTACGGGAAGCGTGGCGGATTCTAGCAATGCAAATGTACGACTTTCTTTTGGAATATCCAAGAGTTTCGGACAAATCAATTCATTTTTAACTATTTTAAAGCCTGTTCTTATCCCCATGCGATCGGTTCCACGTGTCGTAATCGGAATACGTAGGGGTATCATCCCAAAAGGATGATTTCTTTCTTCTTTTGCGGTGTTTGGGCTTTTTATCGTAGTCATCCCCACCGGAAAATATGCTTTTGAGTATTACATAACCTACCAAAAGTATTATCAGAGCGTCCATATATTCATGTTTTAAGTGTTTTGAAATCAGTATGTAAAGTTACAAAACAATATCTATATAATCAAATAATCACAGAGAAAATTCGCAAGAAAAACGCTGTCAGAAAATACCTAAACGGGCGACAGCTTCCTCTTTTGTCTCCCGGACAAACTGCAAGAGAATACCGGGATTGATGTAACGGTTTTGGAATTTGCAGGTAAGGTGCAAATGGGGACCGGTACTGCGCCCCGTGTTGCCGGTAATGGCAATCACCTCGCCGGGCATGACGGAAGCCCCCCGACGAACCA
>ERZ779829.165-NODE-165-length-28859-cov-2.601930_pt1 | contig 28859 bp, 20 predicted proteins | sample MGYA00511562_ERZ779829 | MGnify/ENA primary metagenome ERZ779829 (study PRJEB29588, sample SAMEA2151677) | human gut metagenome | biome: human gut; feature: human-associated habitat; material: faeces | place: Denmark | collected 2008/2010 ... | reverse complement strand
GATCGGTGGTAAGGACGCTGGTTCAGATATCGGCAAGCCTGGCAACCACTTCGGTCAGGGTAAGAACTCATGGCTCACAGGTACTGCTGCTTGGAACATGGTAGCTATTTCACAGTACATCTTAGGTATCTCAGCAGACTTCGATGGTCTTAAGATCGATCCATCTATTCCTGCTGCTTGGGATGGTCTGAATGCTACACGTCAGTTCCGTGGTGCTACATATGATATCAAGGTTACAAATCCGGATCATGTAAATAAGGGTATCAAGAGTGTTACTGTAGATGGCAATGCTATCGAAGGCAATGTTCTCCCTGTATTCGGTGATGGCAAGACTCATGCTGTAGAAGTAGTAATGGGCTAATCCATATAACAAATTTCATATAACCATATAATAAAGACCCATATAGATTTATTACACAGATTTCAATTCTGCTATAAACTATATGGGTCTTATTATTTCTTCTGTAAAAATGTGCTCCGTCTATAACGGCATTTCTCTTATAACCTTTACCATAACCGCAACACGATCACGGAATGTATGTCCATTCAATGCAATCTTCTGTCCGGCTTTCGCCTTTGCATCGCGTTCTTCTTCGTGTTTCAGATAATAATCGATCTTTTCTTTCAGATCCTCTCGTCCATGATATGTCACAACATTATCCCCAAACAACTCATGTATTTCTGGAATATCGTCGCTGATTATGAATGCGCCAACGGCCAATGCGTCAAAGATACGATTTGAGATAATTCCATTTTCTCTCATATCATCCCAATGATCATTTAGAAGAATCTTTGCATCATGATATGCCTGTCCAACCTTACTGTTATCCATATAATCACTGACAACATAATCCTGAACCGGAAAATTTTCCCAATGTCTTCCATATACTGTCAGCTTATGTTCTGTCGGAATAAGATCCTTTAAGATTGGTCGGAATACATGCCGGGAGTTTCCTACAAACAACAATTCATATTGCTTATCATGTCCTTCTTCATATACCATCGCACTGTCATCTACACACTGCTGTGCAACTCCCGATGGCACATGAAGCTTCGAGGCAAACTCATCATGCATTTTCTGAGAAGCGAAGAATACATAGTCATAGGAATTATATTCGTCTATCGTCACATCATCCGGATGTGAAATATTCCACATGATATATTTCCTGTTATCTCCCATCGGTCTGTAATAAGGATTTTTCCCTCTCAGCACGATTACATAACCCGCCCGGCTCTGATCATACCAACGGTCTCTCGGAAGAACATTTGCCTTATACCCAAGCTTTTCAAATTCCTTTTTCATTCCAACAGCAAAATGCTGGTCTCCCCAGTATTTTTTTGATTCATCATCCGGCATCGCCCCACATATATCGATCTCATCCGAACAGACAGGTACATCAAAACACCCACTGATCATCTGAACAAATCCATGCGCAGCATCCTCATATATATGATTCTTTATGACATATGCTTTCTGTTCCGCAAGATATTCTTTCTTCTCTGCCGGCGTCTTTTCATTCATACAGCTAAGATCATACAAATCGTAATCCAGATCAAACCTACAATCCATATCAGCCGCCTTATCCTGTCCGGCTTCCATCTCCAACTTCAGACAAACTGTATTATCTTTCTGCTGCCATAATATCCTGATCAGATCATTCTTGCAGTTATACACTGCTTCGATATCATAATCCGGACAAACAGGAACCAATATATCTGTATCAACCCCTACGTTATACCAATCCTTCTTCGCAGTCCGGCTGAGTATCTTCACTTTACAGCCAAGTGCTTCAAGTGCTGCCCCAAAGAATAATGCATGATAATATTCCTCTGCATCTGTACCGGTCTTCGCATCCGACACGGCAAATGCAATTGTCAATTTCTGTTCTGTGAACATATGTGACTGACTGATCTTATCATTGAATAACTGCTTTGCAAGGTATCTCTGCCATTTACCCTTAAATACCATCATGTTATGAATACGTCTTTGCTTCTTTTCTTTTGCATCATCTTTCTCCTGCGTTCCGAATTCATAATGATATACTACAGAACCGGGGCAGTAATAATTTTTATATCCGGCTAAATGCAATTTTAAACATAAATCGACATCCTCATATCCGTATATATATTTTATATCAAATCCTCCGACTTCATCAAATGCATCTTTTTTAACCAGCATAACCGCCGCCGTTACTGCTGCGCGTTCCTGAAGTTCCAGACTTATATCCGAATCCGGCTCCCCGTTTTTCAGATTATATGGTTGAATAAAATGTGCCTTTTCCCGTATAACATCCTTAAACCCAATTCCGGCATGCTGAAGCATGTATGATTTTTCCTCATTTGCCGATCCGACAGGGATCTCCGGATAAACCAATTTTGCTCCAATTGCACCGGGCTGATCTGCTTTCTGTATGGCAATTAATAATTCATCCAGCCATCCATCCGTTACCTGAGTATCATTATTCATAAATAAAAGATACTCGCCCTTTGCCTGTTTTGCTGCATAATTATTTGAAACGGAAAATGACAGATTTTCATTTTGCTTAATTATTGTCATATCATATACCGACCTATAGGTCTCCAAATAATCCACAGACCCGTCTGTTGATGCGTGATCCACAAAAATAATTTCTATATTTTTATAAAAATGACAGTTAACGAACGACTTCATCAATCGTTCCAAATTCTTTTTCCCATTTTGATTCAATACTATGATCGACACAAGCGGTCGTTTTTCTTCCAGAAAACGAATCTCCTGAATATACTTTAATTCATCGTTCTGTTCCGGCGACGGATCTGCCTTCCAAAACATCCACTCGGTTTTTCGTTCAAACTGCCGTTCCTGTAATCTTGCAAGATCTGCCATAAGACATCCTCCGGCTGCATCCTCACGCAGTTTCTTCATCTGTCTGTTAACCTTGGCAAGCTCCGCATTCACTGTTTTCTTTTCTGCATTTAGCTGTTTGATCTTATCTGAAAGATCAGTATTTTTTTTCTTGAGTTCAGTTATTTGTTTTTTCAGACTTGAAGCTTCTTTCTTAAGTGCATTTATTTCAGCAAGCATGTTTCTCCATTTACGAAGAAATCCCCGGATACCGGGTAGTTTTGCGATAAAATTCTTTATTCCTTTCAAAGTTATCTTTTCTCCTGATTTTATGATTTTATGTTGCTATATATCTTTTTCCTTAATTGTTAATTATAGCATACCCTGTCTTTGCTATGCAAACTCATCCTGTCACTTTCAAAAGCCACCTTCAAAAGCCCACTGCCAAAAGAATGAGAGAAGGATCATGTATTCAAAAAATATATCTTTAATATCGTTCCGTTTTCAAATATTAATTCTGTCAGTATTATCTCCGGAATGCTTGACACCTACATTCCGGTAACTTAAAATTAATCATATATCAATAGTTATTTGGGGGAAATTTCATGAAAAAGTTAACACTGATCATTCCCTGCTACAACGAGGCAGATGCCCTTCCTCTGTTTGCGGCAGAGCTAAATAAAGTCATAGTTCAACTGACAAACTATAATACAGAAGTTCTTCTGGTCAATGATGGTTCATCCGATCAGACATTGACTGTCATGAAAGAAATCTGTGCATCCGACTCACACTATAAATATATCTCATTTTCCAGAAATTTCGGAAAAGAGGCAGCCATGTATGCCGGTTTCTGTAATTCCGACGGTGACTATGCCGCTGTTATGGATGCCGATATGCAGGATCCACCATCTCTGCTTCCCGAAATGTTAAACTGTCTGGAAACCGAAGATTATGACAGTGTTGCGACCAGACGTGTCTCTCGTATAGGTGAACCACCGATCCGTTCTTTCTTTGCCAGAAAATTCTACAAGCTTATCAACAAAATTTCTGATGCCGATATTGTAGATGGTGCAAGGGATTTCCGTTTGATGCGAAAAGAAATGGTTGACAGCATTGTTTCTATGTGTGAATACAACCGTTTCTCAAAAGGTATTTTCGGGTGGATCGGCTTTAAGACCAAATGGATCCAATATGAAAACGTCAACAGAATCGCGGGAGAAACCAAATGGAACTTCTGGGGACTCGTTAAATATGCGATCGACGGTATTATCAACTTCTCGGAAACTCCTATGTCCTTTGCCTCCGGTCTCGGTATTTTTCTGACCATTTTGTCATTTATCATGGTCATATTTATCATTATCCGAAAAGCAATATTCGGTGATCCGGTTGCCGGCTGGCCATCTCTCGCCTGTATCATTATATTCATTGCAGGTTTGCAATTCCTCTGCATGGGAATTATGGGAAAATATATGGCAAAGACCTATCTGGAAGTAAAAAATCGTCCACATTATATTATTTCCGAAACAAATAAAGAACACATAGATCGAATAAATTAATTTGTATAGAAGGCGCATTCATTGAAAAAAATATTACTTACTTTACTTACCCTGACTCTGTTCTTTCTTCTGTTTTCCGCACAGACCAGAATAACCGTATCAGCCGCAGAAAACAGTTCCTCTGATGAAACAACGATCAAAGTATCCGCCAAAAATGGCAGTGATATCTCGGACAAACTGCGTGAAGCTCTGATCAATGCAAGAGATCTTGCTGAAAGCTCCGGCCAGATCATAACCGTCAAGGTAAAAAAGGGAGATTACTATCTCTCAAAGTCCCTGCACATATATAGCAACACAACCCTTGATGTAACAGATGTACATTTTACTTATCAGGGTACTAAAAAGATCAACATGGTCATCAGCGGAACAAATGCCCCATACCGCGGCTATGAACATTTCAATTCCAGTGAAGGCTGTTCCGGCTATGATGCCTTTGAAAATATCACGGTACTTGGTGGAATATGGGAAAGCACACCCGAAAATGCCGGCAGTATGATCCGGCTCTTTCATGCCAGGAATGTCACTTTGGATGGCTTGACACTGATTGGCGGAGGCTGTGTACATCAGATGGAGGTCGCTGCCATCGATGGTTTCTATGTCCGCAACTGTACTTTTCTGGATCATGGCAAGAGCGCAGACTCCACAACTAATTTTCAAAAACAGGAATCCATCCAGCTTGATATGCCATACAGTAATCTGGTATATCCCGGTGTCTATCAGGATGGTACGCCTATGAAGAATGTCGAGATCACACATAATACTTTTCGAAATATTGCCCGCGGTGTCGGAACACACACGATGCTTTGTGGATCTTATCATGAAAATATTAATATCAGTAATAATACATTTGAAAATGTATTGGAGGAATGTATCATTTGTCTGAACTATGTAAACTGTCAGATCAAGGATAATACGATCACAAACTGCGGTGGTGGTATCCTTGTTGAAAATGCAAGAGATTACGATCGTTCCATGAATACCTCAATACTGGATGGAAGTAAAGTGTATGCCGGCGCAACCATCCACGACCTGAATACCGAGATCAGTGGAAATACCATACAGATCGTCTACCATCCAACCACGCTGATCGTAGCCGGAATCTATGTATATGGGAAAAATATATCCGATGATGCACTTGGTGGAGACGGCTATCCTCTGCCTAAAGAAAATCATTATATCAGCTCTATATCTATCCGGGATAATACGATCATAACCGCAGGTGATGGCATAACCATATCCGATGCCAGAAATTGTGAGATAGCAGGGAATTCCATCAAAGGCGCAAAATTTTCAAAGAAAGATCCATATGCCAGATACAGAGACGGAATTCGAGTTGATAAACAAAGCTCCGATATCTCTATAACAGGAAATTCTATTAAGAATATGTCCAGAAACGGTATTGTAATATATGATCGTTCCTCTCTGTCCGGCATAGTAAACAACAATATTAAAAGCTGTTCCAAGTCCGGAATCAAATTAACAGAACACAGTATCTGTGCAAATGATATAACAAATAATATAATAAAAAAATGTTCTTTCGGTGGTCTGATAGTTGAAAACAACAGCACGACTTCCGATATCATCGGGAATACACTCTCAGCGGTAAGCGGTAATCCCGCCATCAAAATCAGCAACATGAGTACTGTCCGTTATATCAACTCCAACCAGATTTATGACCTGGGGGAGTACAGAAAAAAAGAGGTTGCCTCGGGCATCGTAGTAAGCGGCAGATCAACTTCAAAAGGAATAGAAAGCAACCGGATCTATGCATCCAAGTCTAAATACTCCTCCGGTTACGGCATTCTGATTGATTCAGATTCCAGATTATCTGAATCAGTCAGCAACAACACAATTTCAAATACAAACGAATACTCTATTGCCGTTAAAAGCTATTCCAAGATAGCAGGTCAGATTAATCGTAATGATATCACCTCTGCCAGAAAAAGTGCTATTGCTGTTACCGATTCCTCCATAATCTGTGATAATATCGAAAGCAATCATATCTCAGGCAGCGGTACAAACGGTATCTTACTTGATAAAAAAGCAACCGTCCGGAACAGCATCGCCGGTAATGTTATTACAGAATGTAATAACTATGGCATCAATATCCAGAGTATAGAAAACGACCTGACCGTTGCCCACAATGAACTGAATGAAAATAAGAACGCTGCTATTAATATTGCCGCAGGAAAAAAGAATCTGACCACTATATCAGGAAATATATTATCCGGCTCAGCTTCAATCAGTGGTATCCGGCTATCCAAATGCAAAGTATCGATTGCATCCAATGAATTTGAAAAATTCAAATACGGAATCCATGCTGCAGCTTCCGTTTCAGGGTCAATCTATGATAATATATATAGTGATATAGTAAAAAAAGAAATCTACATCGATAAAAAAGCCCAGAAAATGAATACAGTCATTTCATCAACAGTCGAAACTACGACAGATAATGGAAAAAATAAAGCAACGATCACATGGGATACTGTAAAGGGAATGGACGGATACGAATTACAATACAGCACATATGCAGATTTTTCCAGCAAACAGGTTATCCACCTGAATGCAAAACAGACATCTTATACACGATCTGCCAAATAACAAACCGGTTTATTATCGGATCAGGGCATATAAAACAGTGGAAAACATCTGTATTTTCGGAAATTTCCAGACGAACTATTTTATTCTCAGATAAATGGGATCATATTTATAACTGAAAGGGGACATATATATGAAAAAACATCTTATCCTGCTTGCTTCAGGACTGCTGCTTGTTTCCGGTGTTGCTTATACAGCAGATACACAGACATTTGCAGCCAACTTAACAGCTACTGAAAGCACAGCATCAAATGACACCTCACCGGAACTATTTGCAAACTCATACTCTGTTTCCGGCGATACGATCACGATCTCCGCTAAAAACGGAAGTGAAATCGGCACAGTATTAAATGACGCATTAAAAGCTGCACGCGATCTTGCGGATTCCAACGGACACATAATCACCGTCAATGTTCCGGCAGGAAGTTATACTCAGGACATTGCTTTACATATCTACAGCAATACAACACTGAACCTGACAGGTGTAAGTATCAAATGCACAGCGGATACACCGATCAACATGATCACCACCGGAACAAACGGCGCATACAAAGGACAGAACAACTATAATACAAGTTCATTATGTAGCGGCTATAACTGATTCAAAAACATAACCATAAACGGCGGAACATTCATCAGCATTCCATCAAACGACTCAACAATCGTGCGTCTTTCCCATGCAACCAATGTTCATTTAAACGGAATCACCTTAAAAGGAGGCGGCTGTCTTCACCAGATGGAAGTAGCTGCAATCAACGGCTTCTATGTAACGGGCTGTACATTCCGGGACAATGGAAAAGCAACCGATATCAATAACCACGAAAATCAGGAAGCACTTCAGCTCGATATGCCATGCCGTGAGTTTGTATTCCCGAATATATACGAAGACGGCACTCCGATGAAAAATGTCGAGATTACCGGTTGCACATTTAAAAATGTTGCAAGAGGTCTCGGAAGCCATACGATGCTGATCGGCGCTTACCATGAGAATATTAAGATAAACAACAATACCTTTGATAACGTACTGGAAGAATGCATTATCGGTCTGAACTATTATAACTGTGAAATTAAAAATAACACGATCAAGAACTGCGGTGGCGGTATCCTTGTTCAAAACTATAAAGCTGCCGCTAACACGATCAACACCTCAATTCTGGATGGCAAGAATAAATATAAAGCATCCTTCCGCTATAAACTCAATACAGTTATCAGCGGCAATAATATCTCCCTCCGTTATTCTCCTAGCTGTATTACACCAGAAGGAATCAAAGTCTCCGGATACAAACAGGAAAGTGGAAAAAAGGGCGGTGACGGATTCATTCTTCCTGCCGGAAACTACTATATCAGTGGTGTAACTGTTTCCGACAACACAATCCACACCTCCGGTCATGGCATTCATTTTCTTGATGCTCACGGATGTAGTGCATATGATAATACAATCATTGGGCAGAATTTTTCTTCCAAAGATCCGTCCAAAAACGATCATGATGGCATTCTGGTAGAAATGGGTTCCAAAAATATTATCATAAACAATAACCATATATCCGGAATGACCAGAAACGGTATTCTCGTACAGAAGTCATCTTCCGTAAAGGGGATCTCCAAAAATATTTTTTCCAAATGCGGCGGACGCGGAATCCAGATATATGATAAAAGCCAATGCACAGAAGGCATATCGGATAATCAGATCAAAAGCTGCAAACGAGGTGGCATCTTTATCAGCAATAACTGCACCTCGGGAAATATCACCGGAAATAAAATTTCATCTTATAACGAAGAAGGCGGTATCTCTGTTTATAATAACTGTACAACAGGCAAAATCGCAAATAACACAATCACTGATACCAGAAAAAACGGTAAACATACAAATCTGGCCGGTATAAAGATCAATTTAAAATCAACCACCGGCTCCATGACGGGAAATAAGATTCTGGCCGGTGCCGCAAAATACTCATCCAACCGTGGAATTGTCCTTTACAATTCTTCCAAGGTAAAAGGATCGATCAATAAAAACACGATCGAAAAATGTAGTGACTCAGCTATCGTGGTATCTCTGAAATCTCAGGTTACCGGAAGTGTTAATGGCAATAAGATATCATCTGCTGCCAAATACGGAATTCAGACCCTGAATAAGTCATCTATTGGCAAGGCAATAGCATCCAACACGATCAAAAATGCCAAAACAAGCGGTATCTTGATCGGAAGTATCTCAAATACTTTGAAGATCGAAAAAAATAAAATATCAGGCTGTTCAAATGCAGGAATCTATATCCAGCCTGCAACAACAAAATACAAAATTACCGCTACAAACAACACAATTACCGGAAATAAAAAAGGATCCGGCTTCACCATAAGAAAAGCCAAGATCCTTATCAACAAAAATAAGATTTCCAAAGTTACATTTGGCGTATATGCAGATAAAAAATGCAAAGGCAATGTCTATGCAAATAAAATCTCCAAGATCACCAAAAAAAAGGTCTACACCGACACAAAAAAAGTGAAGCTTAAGAAATAAACCTCTTCTATACTAATGAGGAAGGTTATACTATTATTACGCAAGTCGTTTGCACTCTATTCTCGCGTAACAGTACTAAGTTCCCGCCTCACGGCGGATCATTAAGGACTGACGCGAGAAAAGGCTTGCTTCATAATAGTATAACCTTCCTCATTTTGTACATTAAGTCTGCTCTATAAGAAATAAGACATTTCTTGTCTAAAGTAACAATAAAACAAACCGGCGGTAAGTATATAGATACACTATTATGTACCGCTGCACGAGGATTAGAGCGAAAGCGTCTTGCGAAATAATATGTGTATTATATACTTACCGCCGGTCATAAAAATATCACTTATAGAACAAGACCCCTATATACTTTATGCATCAGACCTGTTCACTCTGTATAACTTCGAACTAAACTCGGCTAGCCTCGTTAAGATCTCAGTTACTCACGTCGGTCCTTAGCGACCCACCAAATGGTGGGAGCTTAGTACCGCTACGTGAAAATAGAGCGCGAGCGTTCTGCGGCATAAATGTATATATGTCTTTTTTTGTATACATAAACAAACCCGTGAGCATTATATATGTACATCATTATGCAGCAAGCCTATCCGAGTGCCGGTACTTAGGTTGCGTCTTTTGCAACCTTATGTACCGCTGCACCGAGGATAGAACGAAAGTGCCTTGCGGAATAATGGATGTACTATATAACGATCACGGGTCGTACATATATTATTAGTCTAATGTGACTTTAACCTTTTTGAGGTTCCAGATCTCTTTTGCATACTCTTCGATTGTTCTGTCTGATGAGAACTTACCGGAGCATGCTGTATTCAACATAACCATCTTAGCCCAGTTCTTCTCGTCTCTGTAAAGAGTATCGATCTTTCTGTGAGCTTCTACATAAGAAGCAAAATCCTTAAGGATGAAGTATACATCTTCGTTGATAAGTGAATCATACAGATCTCTGAAACGATCCGGATCATCAGAAGAATACATACCATTGATAAGCTGTGTAAGAACAGTTCTTACTGCTGCATCATTGTTGTAAATATCCTTTGGATTGTATCCACCTTCACGCTCATACTTCATAACTTCTTCAGCTCTTAAACCGAAGATAACTGCATTTTCTTCACCAACTTCTTCAACAATCTCTACATTTGCACCATCCATGGTTCCAAGTGTAACTGCACCGTTTAACATAAATTTCATGTTACCGGTACCGGATGCTTCTCTGGAAGCTGTTGAAATCTGCTCGCTGACATCTGCTGCTGCGAAGATCAGCTCTGCATTGGATACTCTGTAGTTCTCGATGAATACAACCTTGATCTTACCCTTGATAGATGCATCGTTGTTGATAACATCTGCAACAGAGTTGATCAGCTTGATGATAAGCTTTGCTCTCTTATAACCGGCGGAAGCCTTTGCACCAAAGATATATGTTGTTGGATACATATCATATGATGGATTTGTCTTCAACTCGTTGTACTGATACATAACATGTAAAATATTAAGAAGCTGTCTCTTGTACTCATGAAGTCTCTTAACCTGTACATCGAAGATAGAACGAGGATCTACATCCACGCCATTATGCTCCTTGATATAATTTGCAAGACGGATCTTGTTCTGGTACTTGATATTCATGAATTCCTGCTGATACTTCTCATCAGTAGCATATACTTTTAACTTCTTCAGATTTGAAAGCTTAACGATCCATTCATCACCGATCTTATCTGTGATCCAGCTTGCAAGAAGCGGATTACCATGAAGAAGGAAACGTCTCTGTGTAATACCATTTGTCTTATTATTGAACTGCTCAGGTCTCATCTCATAGAAGTCCTTCAGCTCTCTCTCTTCCAGAATCTTTGTATGAAGTGCTGCAACACCATTTACAGAGTAAGAACCTGCGATAGCAAGATGTGCCATCTTAACCTGACCATCATAAAGGATAGCCATGTTCTTAACCTTATCCTGGTTGCCCGGATACATAGACTGGATCTTCAGTACAAATCTTCTGTTGATCTCTTCTACGATCTGATAGATACGAGGAAGTAATCTTGAGAACAATTCGATCGGCCATTTCTCAAGAGCTTCAGCCATGATCGTATGGTTAGTGTATGCACATGTTCTGGTTGTGATATCCCATGCATCATCCCACTCAAGACCTTCTTCATCCATAAGGATTCTCATTAACTCTGCTACTGCAACTGTTGGATGTGTATCATTCATCTGGAACGTGATCTTTTCCGGAAGCTTATGAATATCACTGTTTTTCTCTTTGAATTTCAGGATTGCTCTCTGAACAGACGCTGAAATGAAGAAGTACTGCTGTCTCAGTCTTAATTCCTTACCTGCATAGTGATTATCATTTGGATAAAGGACTTCAACAATTGTCTTAGCAAGGTTCTGCTGCTCAACAGCCTTTTCATATTCACCCTTGTCAAATGAATCAAGACAGAACTCCTGATCTGCTTCTGCATCCCAGATACGAAGTGTATTTACAACATTGTTGCCATAACCGACAACCGGAACATCATATGGTACGGCACGAACGGTCTGATAACCATCCTGAATAAAGTAATTTCTTCCGTCTCTGTTCTCAACTCTTACATAACCGCCAAATTTAACTTCTACAGCGTACTCCGGACGCTTGATCTCAAATGGGTTGCCATCCTTTAACCAGTCATCCGGCAACTCGATCTGATAACCATCTTTGATTGCCTGCTTGAACATACCATAACGATAACGGATACCACATCCGTATGCCGGATAACCAAGTGTAGCAAGAGAATCCAGAAAACATGCTGCAAGACGTCCCAAACCACCATTACCAAGTGCTGCATCCGGCTCTTGATCCTCAATCAGATTCAAATCAAATCCAAGTTCATCTAATGCTTCTTTTACTGCATCATAGTATGTCAGATTGATCAGATTGTTTCCCAGGGCTCTACCCATCAGGAACTCCATGGACAGATAGTAAACTGTCTTAACATTCTTCTTCTCATATTCCTTATGTGTTGCTATCCATCTGTCTATTATGTCGTCCTTAACAGCGTAGCTGACAGCCTGGAATACCTGCTGTGGAGTTGCCTCTTCGATTGGTCTTCTGTACAATGTCTTTACATTTGTAATAACCTCTTTTTTGAAGCCCTCTTTGTCGAAATCAATCAACTTTTTCATTTATCGTATCCTCCTTGAAAATTGCACGCCAGAATGCATCCCTGACGATTTTTCTATAATCAGATGCCGATATTATTCGCATCCTTTATATCTCTTTCACCCTAATTCATCATAATATCCAGTTTTACCATGAGAAATTTTGGAAGAAACCTATATCATTTTAACAAAAAAACATGTATTTCTCAATACATGTCTTAATTTTTTGTAGAAAAATACATATTTTTTAGACCAAAGTCTAATTAATCTTGCAATTTTACAATGATTTTTCAATTATTTTCTGTTTTTATAGTTATTTATACGCTCTTGCCCTATGGGGCATGCCAATATCTGAACAGTTTCATAAGGGGTTTTCCTTCTAATAACCGCCTGAATAATAGCCGCCACAAGGGAAACAGCACATATTTCCACCACAACAGGAGAGACAAAGCAGGGTAGTGCAGAAAGTATTACAGCATTTTGTCATATCCCGGCCTGACATATCCATGCCATAACCCTGTCCTTGATCCATATACCATTTCGATCCGCTCTTGATCTGTTCGTATGCACGCTTGTATTCCATATTATCCGGCTCTAGCTGTATCGCCCTTTGAAGCATCTCAAGCGCCCGGATCTGATTACCAAGTCCGGCATTGCATACACCAGAATAATAATGCCATTTTGCATTATGATCCTGGATCTGGTTCAATACTGTTCTTGCTTCCTCATAACTGCCTGACCGCAGATAATTTCTTGCCGCCTGAAAATATCTGGAATCCTGATCGTTCGGATCATAGTCCTCCCGTCTTCCGCCGGCATATCCGCCGAACCCGCCAAACGGGTCAAAACCGCCATAGAAACCGCCAAACGGATCTGACTCATCATAAGTAGTTCTTCCACCGCTGTTGCTGTTTCGGTAACTGCCCGAACCATATGAACCATTTCCATATGGGCTGCCATATCCACTTGCTCCGTATGGATTTCCATAACCGGTATCACCATCCATGATCGCCTTATATGCCTGCTGGATCTCTTTGAACTTCTCCTCAGCCTCGGCTTTATTTGGATTGTTGATATTCGCATCCGGATGATATTTTCTGCTCAATCGTCTGTATGCACTTTTTACTTCATCATTACTGGCACCATGCGGCAATCCCAGTACTTCATAAGGATCTTTCATTTATTCTCCATTCTGCCTGTTATCTGCTTTGCTACCGCATCTTTCGGCAGTTGCTTTATAATAATTATTCCATATGCCAGAATACACGATATTCCTGAGAATTTCCACATTTTTTATAATCGGAAGCTTCTCAAATTCTCTGGCACATTCTGCCGCCTGCATCATCAGGACTTCTTTTACCCAGTCTGCAAGCTTCTGCCATTCCTCCACCGGAATGTCCTCTGTCTTCATTTCTTCACTACATGTAAGCTTGTGTATCAATGGATTAAAGCTGTGTTTTTTTCGGTCCTTTTCAATATCATCGTAAGCGTCTAGAATATATACAAATCTTCCAAGATAATAACCGATCTTTCTCAGATTTTCTTCCCATGCATCAGCTCTTACGGCAAATATCTCTGCCAGCACTTCACCAAAATATCCTGATAACCGATCCAGATCTTCACTGTTTTCTTTCTCAAGCTCGCTGATCTTTGCAAGCCGATCTGCAATAGTATCAATCTTTTGTCTGTAATCATATAATCGGCTGTCTTCCTTTTCTAACTCTTTCTTCGGTATTAAAAGCTCCGCATACAGCTTACGAAACAGCTTCTTATCATCTGTCCAGTCATCCATGCATTTGTAATATGTAAGTATACGATTCATATCCGCTGCATAATCGGAGTACAGATTTCTAGCATATTCATGCTTTGTCATCGGATGGACCACACACCTTTTTGTACCCCGCTCCTCTGACGGCTCATACAATCCGGTAAGCAGTAGCACCAGAAATGTCATATCGTAGCTTAATGACAACTGGCCTTTTGCGCCCTGATCTTCTTTTAATGCCCTGCACAACCCGCAGTAATACCTGTGGTATTCGTCAAATTCTTTAAATTTCATTTCCTGCTGGTTTACTACTATATATCCAAACACGCGCCTGTCTCCAATCAGCTTTTCTTAATAAAAGTATTCCCACATTTCGGACATCTTATCTCGATCCTGCCCTTGCCTCGTGGAATCCGGATCATCTGCTCACAACGTGGGCAGGTGAAGATCTTATAATCTTTTCCGGCTTCTTTGCTTTTCTTCATCCGTTTAAATACATTTCGAACGCCTGTCGTGTGGCTTAGAAACCACTTATTTTCTGCCGCACGTTTGTCATATTTCTTAGAAAAGATACGCACATATCCATAGATAAAAGAAGCAAGTCCAAGGAAATACAAAACTCCTGTCTTCGCCCAGACATCTATGATGATCAGGATCAATCCCATCCAAGTCAGAAATGATGAAAACTGATCATTTCCATATCTTGTTCGCATAAAGTTGTAAATCTTATCTCTCATATAAGCACCACTCTTTCTTTACTCTGCAGATCTGCTGCCATTTCAGCACCTTCAAATCATGTATTCTATCTATATATTTCCGATCCGACGATCGTAATATTCTGCCTATCCAAGGATCATTGCAGATTCCTGTAACTGTCTGTAAGCATCCTTTATATTGCCCGCTTCTATATCCGTGATCCGGTCAGCATCCGTCCGGCATACGAGCTTCTTCAGATATTCCAGATCTCTCCGAATCTTCTTGATCTGAGACTTATCCAGTTTCTGACTTTGTACCTCTAACTGATTTTCTACTTTATATACATATGTTTCAGCTTCATTCCAGATATCCATATTTTCCTTGTTGCCCTGAGTTTCTTCCTCATACCGCATGGCATCTTCTCTTGCCCGGCGAATCTCTTCCTCTGAAAGATTCGTACTGGATGTGATAACGATTTGCTGTTCCACGCCTCTGCCAAGATCCTTTGCAGATACCTTTAGGATACCATTTACATCAAGATCAAATGTAACCTCGATCTGCGGAACTCCTGCAAGTGCTCGCTTGATTCCACTCAGGCGGAAGTTACCAAGCAGCTTATTATCTCTGGTATATTTGCGTTCGCCCTGATACACCTTTACCTCTACATCACGCTGGAAATTTCCGGCCGTCGTAAAGATCTTGGATACCCTGGTCGGAATTGGTGAATTTCTTGGGATCAGTACATTTGCAATACCACCTAAAGTCTCGATTGACAGAGACAATGGTGTTACATCCATCAACAAAATATCATTTACCTTATTCGTAACGGTCAGACCACCACTGAGCTTTCCTCCCTGAATCGCAGCTCCCATCGCAACGCACTCATCCGGGTTGAGATTCTTCGAAAGCTCTTTTCCGGTTATCCTCTTAACCTCGTCCATAACGGCAGGGATTCTGGTTGACCCACCAACCAATAATACCTTATCTAAACTTCCGGCTGATATACCTGCATCCCGAAGTGCCTGATTGACCGGACCGTCTGTCCGTTTTACAAGATCATCTGTCAGCTCATTGAACAACTCTCTGGTTATGAGCATATCGAGATGCTTCGGCTCGTTCTTTACGACCGTGATAAACGGAAGATTGATATGAGTCTGCAGCGTACTGGATAATTCCTTCTTTGCCTCTTCGCATGCTTCCCGGATACGCTGTACCGCGGTTATATCTTTCTCCAGATTGATCCTTGTTTCTTTCTTAAATGACTTTATCACATACTGCACCAGACGCTCGTCAAAATCATCACCACCAAGATGATTGTCACCTGCAGTTGCCAGAACCTCGATCACATGATCTCCGATCTCGATCACGGATACATCAAAGGTTCCGCCACCAAGGTCATATACCAGAATCTTCTGTGCCTGTCCGTTATCCAGACCATAGGCAAGTGCCGCTGATGTCGGCTCGTTAATGATTCGAAGTACATTTAACCCTGCGATCTTTCCTGCATCCTTTGTCGCCTGTCTCTGGCTGTCATCAAAATACGCCGGAACCGTGATGACCGCATCATGAACCGGCTCACCCAGATAGTTTTCTGCATCTGCTCTTAACTTTGACAGAATGATCGCCGATATCTCCTGTGGTGAGTAATCTTTTCCATCTATTCTTTTTCTATATGCCGTTCCCATTTCTCTCTTGATCGATGCAATGGTTCTGTCTACATTTACCGTAAGCTGTCTCTTTGCAGCATCCCCCACCAGTCTGTCGCCATTTTTCGTAATGGCTACTATCGATGGTGTGGTACGGTTGCCTTCGGCATTCGGTATGATCGTCGCCTGTTCTCCTTCCAGAACGGCCACGCAGCTATTTGTCGTTCCTAAATCTATTCCTATTACCCTGCTCATGTATGATCTCCTTTTCTATCCGGACGACCATGATGTCTGACTACCTTATTACGCAAAACGCTCTCGCTCTATTTTACTCTGTATAACTTCGAACTAAGTTCGGCATAGCCTCACTAAGGGCTCAGTTATCACGTAACGGTACTAAACTCCTCACCTACGGTGATTCGTTAAGGACCGACGTTCGAACAGGTTTGCTTCATAAGGTAGTCAGACATCATGGTCTGTTCTATACCAAACGAAGATATCTATACTGATATATCCTGTATTGTGTAATATCTATATAAATAGTATCTACTTTGTTTTTTCTAGAATGTATGATAGACAAGTTTTTTGAATAAATTGTGTATAGTTTATAAAGCAAGTATAAAGTGTTTCATAAAACTTTGGCTGCTGACAAATACGAAAACATGCTATAATGAGCATTGCTATGGAATGTGTCTTCACATACCGGCATAATGCGAAAATACTGTTTATTTCCGCAAATATCTAACAAACAGAAAGTGGTGTTTTATATGCGAGAGAAAACAAAAGCAATTCTTTATATAATTCTGGCGGGTGTCGGTTTTTCTTTTATGAACGTATTCGTACGATTATCCGGTGATCTTCCTACGATTGAAAAAGCATTTTTCCGCAACCTGGTCGCGGCATTCATCGCACTTGTTGTCCTGATCCGAAGTGATCTCGGACTGCATTATGAGAAACGGCACATTCCGATGCTGTTTATGCGGTCGATCTGCGGCACACTCGGTATCATGTGTAACTTCTATGCAGTCGATCACATGAACATCGCCGATGCTTCGATCTTAAATAAGCTGTCACCATTTGCCGCTGTTGTCTTCTCGATCTTCCTGTTAAAGGAAAAGGCAAGTCTGAAACAATATGCTGCTCTGATCGGTGTATTCATCGGTGCTTTATTTGTTATCAAACCATCCCTGAACTTCACTGATTTTGCTCCGGGTCTCATCGGTTTTACCGGCGGTATGGGTGCAGGTGCTGCTTATGCGGCAGTAAGATATCTAAGCAACCACGGTGCAAAGAATCCACAGATCGTATTCTTTTTCTCCGCATTTTCGACTCTGGTCATGCTGCCATTTGTGATCGCCTTTTATAAACCGATGTCATTTTCCCAGTTATTCTGTCTGTTAATGGCAGGTGCCTCCGCTGCTGTCGGTCAGTTCTCGATCACGGCTGCTTATTCACATGCTCCGGCAAAGGAAATATCGATCTTCGATTATTCGCAGATCATCACCTCGGCAATCCTTGGTTTCATCTTCTTCAGCCAGATACCGGATGCACTTAGCTTTATTGGTTATGCCATTATCATCGGCATTTCTTATCTGAACTGGCGCGCAGGATTAAAAGCAGATACAGCCGGCAAGTAAATTTAGATATTATTTATAATTATTACTATAATATTTCTTATTATTTATATGGCTAACAGATTTGTATTAAACGAAACATCTTATCATGGAGCAGGTGCGATCACAGAAATCGCTACAGAGGTCATCGGCCGTGGCTTCAAGAAAGCATTTGTCTGCTCTGATCCTGATCTCATTAAGTTCGGTGTTATTAAGAAAGTAACAGATGTTCTGGACAACGCTGGTCTTGCATATGAGATCTATTCCAACATTAAACCAAACCCAACCATCGAGAATGTTCAGTCAGGTGTTGCTGCTTTTAAGGCTGCTGAAGCTGATTACATCATTGCGATCGGTGGCGGATCATCCATGGACACAGCAAAGGGCGTTGGTATCGTGATCGCAAATCCGGATTTTGCTGATATCAGAAGTCTTGAGGGCGTTGCTCCTACCAAGAATAAATCCGTACCTATCTTCGCTGTACCTACAACAGCCGGAACTGCTGCCGAGGTTACGATCAACTACGTTATCACAGGATGTTGGAATTCCAGCCGACTTAAAGGATATCGTAAAACCGGAGGATATTCCTTTCCTTGCTCAGTCTGCATATGATGATGCTTGCCGCCCGGGCAATCCAAAGGAGACAAGCATAGAAGATATCACAAAGCTGTATGAATCATTGATCTAGTTTTGTAAAAAAACAGGGATGTAACGTTAAGGGCATCATAATATTATGTAGCAAGCCTGTCCGAATGTCGGTCCTTAGCGATCCGCTGATAAGCGGGAGCTTAGTACCGTTACATGAGGATAGAGCGAAAGCGTCTTGCGAAATAATGATTATGATGCCCTCAACGTTACATCCCTGTTTTTATGCTATCTGTAAAATATCCTACAGCTAACCGGTCTTTTATTTTTTTCTTCTTTTTTTAATGCTCATTACTCCAATGGCAGCTCCACCACTGACAAATAAAAGAACAACCGCTAAAACAGGTACACTGTTATCACCTGTCTGTAAAGACTTCGGTTCATCTTTTAACTTTGGTATTATTACAGCTTCTGCTTTGATCTCTTTCTTTCCGGCTTCATCGCTGTAATACTTTCCGCAACCATCACAATACCAATATTCAACATTTCCTTCAGACTTTTTCGTAGCAGCCTTGGCATCAACATGCTTGAAATCTGAATGATTTTCTGAATCTATTTCTCCATAAGCTTTACCACATACTTCACACTTTGCTTTTTCACTACATGTGGCTGTACCGCCTTTATGTCCTTTTGCTTTAACCACCGAACCGGATGAAAGCTTTTTCCCGCATCCCTTGCAGTAAGTATCTCCGGTATAGCCATCTTTGGTACAGGTTGCTGACTGTTCCTTCCTGACCTCGGTTTCTCCTGCATGATTATCAGAATCATATTCACCATATTCTGCTCCGCAGCTTGTGCAGACTGCTTTCTCATGACAGGTTGCTGTGCCTCCGCTATGTTCACAGTTATAGCCGCATTTCTGACATACACCATCTTTCCATTCATGCTTTTCTGTTGCAACACTTACGAGGCTACAGCAATTCCATTTCTTCTCGTGTGTATCAGCTGTCTGAATCCACTCCTCTGTTCCCGTATGATTGCTCGGATTCAGATCTCCATAACTTTCTCCACAAACCTCACACTTTGCTTTTTCTGTACAAGTTGCTTTGCCGCCGCTGCACTTTGCGGTTTCAGAAGCGTTACAGCCATTTGTCTCACATTTCCGGATATGCATTCCTGCAGCAGCATCATCATGTTGCCATTTCCCAAATGCATGTTCTGATCTGCCTGCCGCAATTGTATATCCACATACATTACATGTAGCAGCAGTCGTACAATCTGCATCATCATTTGATATATGCGCTGTCTTGGCAGTCACACTTGATGCCTTATCCGGACAATTTGTATCGTCACATTCCTGCCAATGACCGCTTTCATCACTGTTCCAGATACTGTTACTATAACTATGTTCATGTATGGAAAGATATACTCCATCTCCACTACCTACTTTTGAAACAGTATATGTATATACCTTTCCTGCTTCAAAAACATAGTCATCCATGCGCGCTTTATCTGTTCCCCCATTTCCTACGATCCAAACTCTATCATCTGGTGTTGGATTTGTAATAACATAATCATATGTTCCTGACGGAATTGTAATTTTGGCTGATGAACCATATGGGATACTATTTTGCGTATCCCTTGCTCCATCTGCATTTCCAGGTATTTTGTATTCGAACCTGTCGTACACAGATGACGGGACATCATCATTTCTACTAAGCGGACCACTATCTGGTATTACATCACCATATGTATCATGGTCTTCATCCAACAAAAATTGAAATCCTGAGCTGTCTTCCCAATCACAGTTATTAACCAATATGATTGTAGCCGTGCCTGTCTGTGTCTGCGAATCTTCTGCATGCACAGTATAAGCAGTTGACACACCTCCTGTTAATAATGCGCAGCCTAACAATAAACTGCTTACAATTCGTTTTCTCATTTCTTTACCCTCCATTTCTAAATGATAAACCTCCGCTTCGCACTGTATTAATCTCCCTGACCAAAAGGCTCTGCATAACCCCAACAGAAATAACCTTTTGTATAATTGAAACCAGTACATATGTTAATTATAACATATACGATATTTGAATGTCACCAATCAAAGTGTACACTACAAAAACAGGGATGTAACATTGAGGGCATCATAATCATTATTTTGCAAGACGCTTTCGCTCTATCCTCATGTAACGGTACTAAGCTCCCGCTTATCAGCGGATTGCTAAGGACCGACATTCGGACAGGCTTGCTACATAATATTATGATGCCCTCAATGTTACATCCCTGTTTTTTATTTTATTTACATCTCACGGAATCTCTTATATCTTGCAGCAGCAATTTCTTCGCCGCTCATTCCATCGAATTTCTTCAGGAATTCCTTGGCATTCATCTTAATGAATTTACCGATATATGGGACAGATTCTTTATCTGCTCCGCCATACTCAGGAATAACCTTCTCGATCACACCAAGTCTTGAAAGATCCTGTGCGGTAAGCTGCATAACCTCTGCTGCCTCCTCTGCACGGTTGCTGTCCTTCCAGAGAATTGATGCATAGCCTTCCGGTGAAAGAATGGAGTATACTGCATTTTCAAGCATCCATACTTCATTACCAACTGCCATAGCAAGTGCTCCACCACTGCCGCCTTCACCGATCAGGATACAAAGTACAGGAACTTTAAGGGCTGACATCTCGTAAAGGTTTCTTGCGATTGCTTCACCCATACCACGTTCCTCTGCTTCCAGTCCACAGAATGCACCGGGTGTATTTACAAATGTGATGATAGGACGGTTGAACTTCTCTGCCTGTTTCATCAGACGAAGTGCCTTACGGTATCCATCCGGAAGCGGCATACCGAAGTTACGCTCCATGCACTCTGTCATGCTGGAACCCTTTACCTGTGCGATCACGGTTACAGGCTGTCCATCGATATGACCGATACCACCAACGATTGCTTTATCATCATTCATTGTTCTGTCTCCATGGATCTCATGGAAATCATCACAGATATAATCAATATAATCAAGTGCGCATGGACGAGTCATCTGTCTTGTACCACGGATCTTCTCCCAAGGAGTCTTATTCTCAACAGAAGTCAATCTCTCCTTTAAGATCTCGCTGATATCAAACTTTTCGTCTTCTTCCTTATCGAAGTTTGCATAACCGGTTCTCTGTTTATGCGTAACGATCAACTGATACATGGTATCCTTCATCTTATCTCTGGTGATAATACCATCAATAATACCGTGCTCTACCAGGAACTCTGAACGCTGGAAGCCTTCCGGAAGATCCTGTCCGATCGTCTGCTTGATAACACGAGGGCCTGCAAAGCCAACCAGAGCACCGGGCTCACCTAAGATGATATCGCCAAGCATTGCAAAGCTGGCTGTTACACCACCGGTTGTAGGATCTGTAAGGATCGATACATATAACAATCCGGCTTCTGAATGTTTCTTCAATGCTGCGGAGGTTTTTGCCATCTGCATCAGGGAAATGATACCCTCCTGCATTCTGGCACCACCGGAACAACAGAACATGAATACAGGAAGCTTTTCTTCTGTCGCACGCTCAACCGCTCTGGCAATCTTCTCACCAACAACATAGCCCATACTGCTCATCAGGAATCTGGCATCACAGATACCGATCATAGCCGGCTCACCATTGATCAGAGCCTTACCGACTGTAACCGCTTCTTTCAGTCCTGTCTTTTCCTGCGCAGCCTTAACCTTATCCTCATATCCGGCTGTATTTAACGGATTTGACATCGGCATATCTTCAAACCATGGTTCAAATGACTTTGGATCTGTTACCATCTTGATACGGTTCTTTGTCTTAACACGGAAATAAGAACCACATTCATAACAAATATATTTTGCCTTTACAACTCTCTGCTTATCAAGCTCAGCTCCACATTTCGGACATTTTACAGTCTCCGGTTTTGGCTGTTCTGCTTCGACAGCCTTCTTTTTTTCCATCTCGGCTTCTTTTGCCTTTTTCTTTATAAATAACATTTCTTTTTACTGCTCCTTATATTTCTGTAAAAGAATACATGCGTTATGTCCGCCAAATCCAAGAGAATTGCTGATCGCACAATCAACCTCCTGCTCATATGGCTCTTTACAATAATCAAGATCCAGTTCTTCTTCACTCTCATGAAGACCACGGGTTCTGTGGATATAGCCTTCCTCGATCGTCTTTGCTGTAACGATACATTCGATCGCACCTGCTGCACCAAGAAGATGTCCTGTCATAGACTTTGTAGAATTGATCTTGATGTCCTTTGCATGATCACCAAATGCTTTCTTGATCGCTCTGGTCTCAACCAGATCGTTTAAATGTGTACTGGTTCCGTGTGCATTGATATATGCAACATCCTCCGGTGATACGCCTGCATCTTTTACAGCATTTAACATAGCTCTTGCAGGGCTCTCGCCTGAATCTTCCGGTGCTGTGATATGGAATGCATCACTGGAGCATCCGTATCCGCTGATCTCGGCATAGATCTTTGCGCCACGCTTCTTAGCATGTTCCAGTTCCTCAAGAATAACGATACCGGAACCTTCACCAAGAACGAAACCATCTCTCTCTTTATCAAATGGAATTGAGCATCTGTCCGGGTTATCAGATGATGACAACGCTGTTAACGCATCAAATGTCGAGATACCGATCGGTGAAACTGCTGCTTCTGTACCACCGGCGATCATTACATCTGCATCTCCATACTGAATTGTACGGAATGCTTCACCGATACTGTTTGTACCGGATGCACATGCTGTAACAACATCAATACTCTTTCCCTTGCAGCCAAGCTGGATCGCAATATTACCTGCTGCGATATTGCTGATCATCATAGGTACTGTAAATGGGCTTACACGATTCGGTCCTTTTGTCATGATCTTCTCATATGCACTTTCAAGCTCCTGAAGACTTCCCACACCGGAACCGACACAGGTTCCAACCATGTATGGATCTTCTGCTGTCATGTCAAGCTTTGCATCTGCAACTGCTTCCTTTGCTGCTGCAACCGCGAACTGTGAAAATCTTGCCATTCTTCTTGCGGCCTTTGGATCAATATAATCTTTTGCTACAAATCCTTTTACTTCACCTACAACCTTGCACTTATATTCTGATGCATCAAACTGTGTAATCGGTCCAAAACCATGTCTGCCTTCTTTTAAGCCATTCCAGAACTCATCCACATTCAGACCAAGTGGAGTAACCGCTCCCATTCCTGTAATCACTACTCTTCTACTCATATTCAATAATTCTCCTTAATATAAAGTATGATTTCCATTTTCTTCCATATATATACCATCCAGATTATCTGTGAAAGATATAGAAGAAATCCTGCATTGTTAAATTCTATAAAAATTTACTTTGTCAGCTTATGTATAAACCACACATACTGCACAGAATGCATGGTTACGTCGATATTGTACTACATTTTACAAAAATATGGAAATAAATCTTGTAAAGTTTTTATTAATTATCTCACGATTTCACGGCATACTTCGTCTTCCGACAACATTTCTCCGCTATTTTTCTTTTCGTATTGAATGGAAAAGATAAATTTCTTACTGATGAAATAATTCAAAAAGATCACAAGGATCGATGTAAACACCTTAACACCCATCGCATTCCATTTCAGTCCGGTGACAAGCGCAAAGATAATTCCTGTTTCGATCAGAAGTGTAGATACCCGGCTCAGATAGAATAATGCCAGTTCGATAAAATATGCCTTTACCGTGGCTGCCTTTGTGTGGAATACAGATTTGCGGTTTGTCGCAAATGACACATAGTTGTACAAAATCCACGACATATAATTGGCATAGATCTCATTTATCCCGCATTTGTACATAAAAAACCAGGCAGACCCTAAGTTCACTGCCCCTACGAGTATGCCCCATGCGATATATATGTATATTTCCTTTGGTATTTTGCGTAAAAGTTTCATACCATTCTCCCTATAGTCCTGATATCGGAAGCTGCTTGAGTGTCGTCTCTTCTTCCGGAAATTCCCGGACGATGCGATCATACATTTTATGGTTAAAAGCTTCCCTTTCTTTATAATTGAATTTCAGAATGTTCTTATAGCCCCATAAATGTGTGAAGATATCCTGGTTCTCGATCTGTGCCGAACCGGGAAAAAAAGATGATATCTGCTTTCCCTGCTTCTCTGCGCACATCGCAAGAAGCCGCTGTTCCGCAAATACCATATGGCAGAGATTCTCCTCTGTCTCCAGACAATTCTCCATAAATGTGATCGAACTGTCAACATAATAATTCTTAAACGCTTCATCCGCGATATATAACATACAGGTATTGACCGGAAGAACCTCAAAGCTCCAGTCCGGGTCAAACCGATACTCCTGCTTCATATGGAAAAACTCTTTTCCCGGATACACATCAGGGAATATCCCTTCTCTGTGTATTGCACAGATATCCGTATCTTTTATAATATTCCGTATATCCTTCCAGATGATCAGATCCAGATCCACCATGACCGCAGGCATCTGCATTTTTTTCAATGAATATAATTTGCCGGCTGCCCAGAACACCTTTTCCGGTACCGCTTCCGGCACTGTAATTTCCTCGATTCCGAGATTCCAGATGTGCGCAAGTCCCAGTTTCTCGATAAATGCTCTTGCCTCTGCATCCGCACACAAACGGATCCCCCCATTGTGTTTTCTCCACATCAATGCCGAAAGAATCATCGTAAGGACTTCATAGTCCTGCATCCAATATTCTTCCGCTTGTTTTCCCGCCATATACGGTTTTGACCATAAGGAATGAAATCCGTCCATATGTTGTCCTTTCAAGATAATTGAAAACCAGCTAAATATTGATTAGCTGCAAGCTCTTGACCTTCTCAGCCAAGGGGTGCTTCCGCTCTATATTAAATCCAGCCCATAGCCAAATGTGCTGTTTCCGCCTTTTCTGCTGCATGGTCGTTTTGACCGGTTTATAAGCTGCCATTCCGGCGGCATATAATACCAATGTGGAATGTCATAATCGTCCACCCCGACATCTGTTGCCTGATAAAATGTCGGCGTGTACCGACTGCCTGTCAGATAATTCCGGTTACTGCCTGTTAAAAAGCTTCGATTACTGCCTGCTAAAAATCCACGCTGGCTGCCATTCTCGTATTCCCACTCATACATCCAAGGTCGATTACTGCTTGTCCAGAATTCACGTTCACTACCAACAAAAGTTCCATGTTGACTGCCTGCTGATATTTTGCTCTGGCTTGTACCGAATAAGCTTCGTTGACTGCTCATCTGGCTTCCAGATACATCCGTACGATTTCCTTTACCGCCATTCTGCGAACCCTGTATCCTCACGTTCTCTGCTTTCTTCTTATAATCAACCGGGATCAATATATTTCCGTTAAATTCCACACTAAAAGGCCTGCCATTCCACATCACATATGTGCGATACGGATACAGCCTGCCCTCATGTGCGATCAACTTCATATAAACAGGAATTCCACCTGTTTTTTCTTCCAACTGCCTTGCCTGTTTTCTTGTTGCTTTTATAAAATAACCACCCGAAGGCAGTCTGTCATTCAGGATGGAATTCAATTCCTCATTCCACTCTATATAAACATTAAATTCCCCATTATCATTACGATAGTTTCGCATATCAAAAAAAACCAGACCGGCAGCCACTGGAAGCATGTTAGAAATTCTGTTATCAAATTGTGAAAGTTCCTCTCCGGTTCTCTGCAAAAACAATGAATATACGAAACTCATTCAAATCTCCATTCTGACACCCACAAATATGCTGTCCTTTTCTGTCTCACAGGCGTCATTTGTTCGCCCTTCACGCTAAAAAGCGCTACAATCCCATACTAAATACTCATGATATTATGGTAAACCATTTACCCATTTATTTCAAGAAAAATCACACTTTCTTGCAATGAAAAATCAGCAGAATCAGGACTACAAAAGCCACAAATATTAACAGCCGCAGAATTCCTGCAAATAGAATAATCATCTTTAGACAGTAGATAAAAGCCGGACACTATCTTTGGTTTAAAAAGATAGTGTCCGGCTTTTATCTATCTACACTTTACGCATCTTTATTATCTGCTAATGCTGCTGTGATGATCGCCATAGAATAAACCTCATCTGCTGTACATCCTCTGGACAGATCGTTGATAGGAGAATTAAGTCCTAACAGGATCGGGCCATATGCTGAGAAGTTACCCATTCTCTGTGCGATCTTATAACCGATATTTCCTGCATTGATATCAGGGAAGATAAAGGTATTTGCATTTCCTGCAACCTCTGACTGTGGACATTTCTTCTTTGCAACTCTAGGTGATACGGCTGCATCGAACTGGATCTCACCGGAGATTGGAAGATCAGGGTTACGCTCCTTTGTCTTTCTTGCTGCATTTCTCATCTTATCCACATCTTCGCCCTTACCGGAACCATAGGTTGAATAGCTTAAGAAAGCAACCTTTGGATCTACACCGAAGATTCTTGCACAACGAACAGTCTCCTCTGCGATCTCAACCAGCTCATCTTCATTTGGCTTAATGTTGATACCACAGTCACCCATAGCGAACACTTCATTACCACCTGTTGCAAACGGACGTACCAGAATGAAACAGGATGAAACCAGTGTGTTGCCCGGTCTTGTCTTGATCAGCTGTAAAGCAGGTCTTACTGTATCTGCTGTTGAATATGTAGCACCACCGAGAAGCGAATCTGCAATCCCCATCTTAACAAGCATCGTACCAAAGTAGTTGTTCTGATACAGGATCTCTCTTGCCTGCTCCGGTGTCACGCCCTTGCTCTTTCTGAGTTCACAGAACAGCTCGACCATCTCATCCATACGATCAAAATTCCTTGGATTAATGATCTCGGAACCTCTTATATTAAAACCGCTTTCCTCTGCAACTTCATAAATCTTATCAGGATCTCCTACAAGAATCGGATGCAGGAAGTTACTTGCAAGAAGTCTTGAAGATGCTTCCAGAATACGGGGATCAGTACCTTCAGTCAAAACAATTGTTTTTGGATTTTTCTTCAAAATATCGATCAATACACCGAAACCAAAATTTTTACGTTCTTCCACGATTATAGTCCTCCATTGATTATTTATACGAATCATATATCATGCATTATATACACGTTCCGTATATTTTCAGTATTAAAAGCTATACTTGCGCATAGCGAGTCATCTTACTTTTATTATATTGATTTTTAACGAATAAACAAGGTTTTCCATCGAAATAATTGTACCTTTTTTTGAACAATTTTAAAATTAGCTCTTGACAAATATATCATACCAGTGCAATATGAATACAATAAAACAAACCAATGAGCAAGAAGAGTAGCTTATGAACAACATGTCCAGAGAACTGCAGGTGGTGAGATTGCAGTGATGGTTTCTTAAGTGAATGGACTTGCGAGGGCAAACCGAACGAGCGAATCTAGTAGGGGCGACGGAGACTTCCCGTTATAGAAAGTACATATATGTTAGTATATGGTTGAGTGCATCAGATTTTGATGAATATAGGTGGCACCGCAGGAGTGTTGTATTTGTATCTTGTCCTATAAGCGTTTTGCTTTTGGATGAGATTTTTTTATACAATCTTCTGATGGTGCTTTTTCTTTTTATAAAAAGCAGATCAGGCAAAGCGCACCTCACCATACATGAACAATTTCAAATAACTTATTAAACTATTATTTATGAACGAGGTGAAACATATGATACGACCAACACTTAGCGAAGCAAAAGAATATGCGAAACAGGGATATCACATGGTTCCGGTCTGTTATGAGATGCTCTCTGATATCATCACTCCGATCAATCTGTTGAAGAAACTGATACATCCCTAAGATCCATGCTTCAACCTCCATTATAGCAAAATGATAACTTAATAAATCCCTCTGTGAAGACGCATTAAGGCTA
>ERZ779829.142-NODE-142-length-30041-cov-3.371740_pt1 | contig 30041 bp, 43 predicted proteins | sample MGYA00511562_ERZ779829 | MGnify/ENA primary metagenome ERZ779829 (study PRJEB29588, sample SAMEA2151677) | human gut metagenome | biome: human gut; feature: human-associated habitat; material: faeces | place: Denmark | collected 2008/2010 ... | reverse complement strand
TGGCCCGCAATGCCGAACGCCATCCCGGTGTCGACATGAACAAGGTTTACGGACAGTTGAAGGCTGCCGGAATCAAAAATCCGGAAGAAGCTTTCTATAAGCTGGAGCAGGCACGGCTGCTTTCCCCCAATGACAAGATTATGACCGTTGACATTCTTCCCCGGTACACACAAATTGGCCTGAGCAAAGAGTTCCTTGATACGGACGGCACAATCATCTATGCCAAACTGGTAAATTATTTGGCTGAGGATTTTCGCCGGAACGGGCAAATTGTCTGTGATCTGGTAGCCAATGGGAGTCACTACAATCTCATTCTCTCCGATAGGCTCTCTCACTTGGAATATCTCATGAAGCATTTACCAAAAGAATTGAGAGATAAGTCAGTCATGGTGGATGGAAAGATGACCTCTAAGAAAGGTAAAGCCCAGCGAGAAAAAGCCATTGAGGATATGAGAGCCGGTAAGAAACACTTCCTCTTCGCTACCTATGCACTGGCAAAAGAGGGGCTGGACATTCCACGGCTTGATCGGCTCTATTTAGTGACTCCCCAAAAAGATTATGCCGTAATCGCCCAGAGTGTGGGCCGGGTTGCCCGTACCTTTGAAGGAAAGGCAACACCTGTTGTCTATGATTATGTGGACAACGGCATTCAGTATCTTGTTCGCAGCTTCAAGAAACGCTGTACCACTTACCGAAAACTCGGCTGTCATTGGTTAGAGGGGGCGGTAATGTGAGAGTGCTTGTGGCTTGCGAAGAGAGCCAGACCGTGGCGAACGCATTTCGGGAGGCCGGACATGAGGCTTATAGCTGCGACCTTGTAGAGTGTAGCGGTGGACACCCTGAGTATCATCTTAGGGCAGACGCTCTCGAAATCCTGAAAATCAAGTGGGATATGATTATCGCCCATCCACCGTGTACCTATATGAGCAAGGCCGGAGCCAGATGGATGTACCCCAAGGCGGGGGAGTTATCACAGGAACGCTTTGATCTCGCTATGAAAGCGAAAGCGTTTTTCATGAGATTTTTAATGGCTGATTGTCCCAGAATTTGTGTTGAGAACCCAAGGCCATTGAAAGTTGTAGGACTCCCCCCCCCTACACAGGTCATTCAACCCTACGAATATGGTCATCCATACAGCAAAGCAACGCTCCTATGGTTGAAAGGTTTACCGCCTCTTCAACCCACAAAAATCATGACTGAACACACTCCGTTTCTTCCCAGCAATACGGGAGCCTTTTCCCGTGGAGGCGGAGGGTCAAGAGGAACGGCACATGACCCTGTAACTGCCTCCAAGACCTTTCCCGGCATTGCAAAAGCCATGGTTGACCAATGGGGAAATTTGTAAAAGGAGGTGCCTGTGTGAAAAATGATTGATGATCGCTATATTTTTGACTGTGAGGTTTTCGCTTTCGATTGGCTCTTTGTTTTTAAGCACAAGACTACGAAAGAGTACACGGTCATCCACAATGATAATGAGGCTGTGCGCCAGTTCATGGAGCAAGAACCCCTTCTGGGAGGCTTCAATAACAAGCATTATGACCAGTTCATTTTGAAAGCCGTCCTCTGTGATTATACCCCGGAACAGGTCAAAGCGGTCAATGATTTCATCATCGTGCAAGGACATGAAGGGTGGGAACACCCTGATCTGCGTGAGAGCCGGGTCTATTTTGACCAATATGATCTCATGGATGACTGCCAGATGGGTCTATCCCTGAAAGCCATTGAAGCGCACTTGGGGATGGATATTCGAGAAACAACGGTAAGTTTTAACATCAACCGGCCTCTCACTCAGCAGGAACTTGATGAAGTCATTTTTTACTGCAAGCACGATGTGGACGCAACTGACCAGTTGGACGATCTGCGGCAGGGTTATCTTTCCAGCAAACTTACTCTGGGGAAAGAAAAGGGAATTTACCCAGCAAAGGCCCTCTATATGACCAATGCCAAGTTGACCGCAGCTTACCTTGACGCAGAACCGAAGCCCCACTATGACGAGCGTGAGTACCAGTACCCACCGGCTCTGTTGAAGCAGTATATCCCGCAAAAGGTGTTTGACTTCTTTGACCGGCTGAAAGACATGAGCATTCCTAATGAGGTAGTGTTCAAGGAAAAGTTGGAGATCACCGTTGGAGATTGCCCTTGTACGATTGCCTACGGAGGTATTCACGGTGCAATTCCCTGTTATCGGGAAGAGGCCACGGAAACTCGCTCCATTCGGAATAAGGATGTTGCCAGTTACTACCCTCACCAGATGATCTTGAATGGGTATTGTAGCCGGAACATTCCCTCTCCCGATGTGTATGCCGCCACCATTGAGCGGCGTGTCAAGGCGAAAAAGGCCGGTGATGACGCAATCGCAAACGCTCTAAAACTGGTTTTGAACACCACCTACGGAGCCATGCTCAATCAGTATAACGACCTCTATGACCCTCTCATGGGCCGGTCAGTATGTATCTCAGGCCAGTTGCAGCTACTTGAAATGGCCGTCCATCTCACTCAGGAATGCCCCACGCTGAAAATCATCCAGCTTAACACTGATGGTATCATGGTTAGCCTTGATGACTCCGATGTTACCCGGTATCAGGAAATCACTCAGGAATGGGAACAGCGTACCGGGTTCGAGTTGGAAGAAGACCTGATAAAGATGATCTGCCAGAAAGATGTGAACAATTATGTAGAGGTTCCATTCAAAGGGGAGCCGAAAATCAAAGGCGGAGTCCTCGTTAGGGGAGCAATCACCAATGCAAAGATTGATTTTACTGCAATGGGACTTCCGGCATGGAAAAATCTGAAAGGCGGAGCGTTCAACATCAATAACAACGCTTGTATTGTAGCAAAAGCCGTTGAAGAATATCTGGCCTACGGGGTTCCCGCTGAAAAGACAATCATGGAATGTGACCGGCTTTTGGATTTCCAGTTGATAGCCAAGGCCGGGAGCAAATACGGTGACGCTCTTCATGAGGTAGACGGAGAACTAAAGGTAGTGCAGAAGGTCAACCGTGTGTATGCTACCGAAGATCACCGGTTCGGGACACTCTACAAAATGCACCTGACCACCGGCACTCCGGTCAAGATCGCCGGTCTTCCTTCAAGGTGTGTCGTGGACAACGATAATCACCTGACCATTGATGTAGTTGACCGTGACTGGTATATCCGGCTGGCAAAGCGGTATGTTCGGGATTTTCTTGGACAGAAGCCGCCGAAGAGGAATACCCGAAAGGTGAACAAGGTGAAAAAAAAACTGTTGTCTTTATTGGAGGACACGGTATGAAGGATTGGACAGGAACAATAACTTCCACTTTCAAGACCATTGGTGCCTCTAATCACACTGATAAGGAACGAGAACACAACGATTATTATGCGACAGAGCCTCGTGCGGCAGAATTATTGTGTGACCTGTTTCAATTCTCTCCCTATATTTGGGAGTGTGCGTGTGGCGCAGGACATTTAGCCAAGGTTTTTGAAAAGCGAGGCTACCTTGTTAAAGCAACTGATCTTATTGACCGAGGATATGGCGAGGGAGGCATTGATTTCTTGAAGTGTGACCGGCCCTTTGCCGGGGACATTATCACAAACCCGCCGTATAAATTTGCACAAGCATTTGTTGAAAAAGCGTTGTCCCTTGTAAGCGAGGGTCATCATGTAGCAATGTTTCTAAAACTGACCTTTATGGAGGGAAAAGGCAGGAAAGAGTTATTCCAAAAGACCCCCCCCAAGGTTATTTTTGTTTCCAGTTCCCGGCTCTTATGTGCTAAAAACGGAGAATTTCAGAAAATGAAAGATGGCGGTGGTTCTGCTGTTGCCTACGGTTGGTACATTTGGGAAAAGGGTTACGCCGGGAATACGATTATAAAATGGTTCAATTAAAAAAATGGAGGGTTCAACATGAAGAAAAATCCCGGAAGAGCGGAGCGTAGACGGCTTTTCTTTAGCCGCCGCAGAGCCGCAGGAAAGCAGAGAGCCAAGATGAACGAATATATCAGCTCTCACAAATTTTTGAAGAAGTTTCAGGAGGTATAAGAGATGGCTACCAAAACACCCGCTCCCGCTGTTGATTACAGCACCATGAATGCTCTTGCAAAGTTGCAGCTGGCCCGGTTGAAGTTCCTGCAAGCCGGGGTAAAGAAGACCGGCAAGAACATTCACTTGGAGTTCATGTACTTCGAGTTGCAAGACATTGTTCCCACCGCAGAGTCCATCTTTGCCGAGGTTGGTCTTCTGATGGTTCCCACCGTTGGCAAGGATTACGCTACCGCCAAGGTCTATAACTGTGATGACCGTGAGGAAGAGCCGGTTGTCTTTGAGGTTCCTTTCACCCAGATTGCCCCTATCATCTCGAACACCGGTAAGGTGGTTACGAATGAAATGCAAGCTCTTGGCAGTTCTATCACCTACATTCGCCGGTATCTCTGGCAGTTGGTACTTGACATTATCGAGGCCGACAGCATTGACAATATCTCTGGTGGGGATGATGGTCAGGACGCTCCTACTCCCACTCCCAAGAAGACCCGGAAAGCCCCTGTCACGCAGGAACAGCGGCAGGAGATTAAGTCTGAACTGACTTCCGCTCCTGAGAATGCCGCCAGTGAGGAACAGATTACCAATCTGAAAACCTCCCTGAAAAAGCTCATGGAGCTTGACCCCGATCAGGAGTCCTTTGTTCAGAGTGTAGCGGTGAAGACCGAAGGGTTCACTAAAATCACCGCTGATGTATGTGACCAGCTGATTGCCGGAGTTTCGGATATGCTGACGGCGTATGAAACACAGGAGGGTTAATCATGGAATGGATTGACAACAGAATTCAGATTGTGCCGCCCAAGCGTCCTAAGAAGCTGACGGCAACCCGGTTTGCTACCGTTCTGGGGCTGAACCCGTGGTCTTCTCCCTTCGAGGTGTGGTGTGAGATCACTCGTACCTACCAGAAGACCTTTGAAGATACCATTTACACCAGAGCCGGTAAGATCATCGAACCGAAACAGGCGGAGTACATGAAGAACACCTACTTTATGAGCAATCTGGTGACTCCGACTGACCGGTTCGGGGAGGATTACTTCAAAAGAACCTTTGGTGACTTCTTCCCTGATGTGGCTGTCTTCGGTGGTATGTGGGACTACCTGCTGTGCGACAAGACCGGTAAGCCCATGGCTGTCCTTGAAATGAAGACCTCCAAGCGGGTAGAGGATTGGGCTGAGGACATTCCCGAGTATTATGCCCTGCAAGCTGCGCTCTATGCTCACCTTCTGGGTGTAGACAGCGTTATCATGGTGGCCTCCTTCCTTGACCTCTCTGACTATGAGGCCCCGGAGAACTTTGTGTGTAGCTCCGCAAACACCATTACCCGGCCTTTCAAGGTGTCTGAGCGTTACCCTGACTTCGAGAAGCGGTATGTGAAACCGGCTCTGAAATGGTGGAAAGATCATGTGGAAACCGGCCTCTCTCCTGCCTATGACGAAAAGCAGGACGCAGAAATCTTGAAGGTTCTCCGTACCAATAACCTGTCCCCTGAAACCGATTTGGCCGATCTGGTATCCGAGGCGGAAACCCTGAAAGCCAAACTGGACGCTCATGCCGCAGAAGTGGCGGAAGACGAGAAGCGGTACAAGACCCTGACCGACATGATTAAGAAGTCTGCCATGTCGCAGTTCCGGGACGGGGACAAGAAGGTGTCTATCACCGGCAAGGCTTACACCTGGGAGGTCAGCCGTTCTTCCACCGCTAAAATCAACAAGGACGCTATGAAAGCGGACGGGGTGTTGGAGAAGTACACCACCATGGAAGACACCTATCGGATTACTCCGAAAATGATTAAGGAGGACTGAACAATGTATATTGACCCCTTTGTGGCCGGTGTTCTGGCTACCGTCATGGTAGAACTGATGGCAAGCATTGTCTACGCTATCTGGGTAGGCAGGAAGAAGTGAGAGGTGTGTTATGAAATTTGAGAAATTTGTGAAGTCCCTCGCTTCCAGCGGTGTTATTTACAATCAGCAGATCGGTGATCTCCCTATCAATGACCGCTGGCTGGCCTCCCCGTCCGTGTTCATGAAAATTCCTGTTACGGTGAAAAGTGTGACAGCTGCGGCCATTCAGGAAATGCCGAAAGCAATCTCCAAGATGATTGACCAGATCGGCCATACCGAATATGCAGAACTGGCAGAAGCCATTATGCCATATCCCGATGGTGGTATCAAGGATTGCATTCGGGTCTTCAAGACCAAGGACGGCACTATCTCTATCAAGATCAGCAATGATGATTGGTCTTTGATTGAAAAGTCCGACCTATGTGAAATCCTGTATGCCTATGACCTTGACACGAATTCGACCGTGGCTAAGGCTCTGTTGGTCAAACAATATCCCGAGTTACCGGATGATGAAGACGAACTTGTAGGTATCATCTTCCCGGTAAACCTTGAAGTTTAAGGAGGACACCTACTATGGCGAAAATTGGACTGAGTGAGGGATTTACCCTCATTCCCGAAGGAACTCATGTGTTCAAAATCACAGCGGTCAACTACAAGGAAGCCTTTGGCAAGTTGGAGATCACCATGCAGACTCAGAGCGGAGCCAAGCACATTGAACGCTTCTCCCTGCTGAAAACCGATGGCTCTCCCAATGAAGGTGCCCTGAACGCTTTCAGTTACTTTGCCAAGACCGCTCTCAATGATTTCTCCCTGACTGAGATCGACCATGAAGACCTCGTTGGGTGCTTCATTGAGTGTGATGTGGAGCATGATGTTCAGCCGAACAAGAACAAGCCGGATAAGACCGTCACATTCGCTCGGCTGGCCGATAAACGGCCCTCTGAGGGCTGGGATGAAGGAGAAGCCCCCTCACCCACACCGGCCTCTAAACCCGCTCCTGCGGCCTCCCAGACGGCAAAGAAGCCCTCTTTTGACCTGAATGCCCTGTTAGGGTGAAACCGGACGAGGGAGAGCGGTTATCTACCCTCTCCCTCTCCAATGGTTTGTTGAAAAACTTGTGGAAAGTGAGGATAAGATACTTTGACCATGACAAAGACAAAGGTGCAAATGCACCGGGAGATTTGCGAAGAAATCAATGATCTCTATGCCCGGAAAAATCACGATTACGGGGACAGTTTTCACCAGACCTTTGTTGAAGAGGGTATGGCTATGGCCCGTATTCGGCTGGGAGATAAGTTCAACCGGTTCAAGACTCTTTCCCGTTCCGGGGAACAGAAGGTTGATGACGAGTCTATCAGGGACACATTGATTGATCTTGCCAATTACGCAATCATGACTGTGCTGGAAATGGAGGTTGCAGGAAATGAAACAGATTAAGACCGTGCGACACCGTTTGGACAACACTTGTCAGTTTGACGATGAAGTAAATAATCTTCTGCGTGAAGGTTGGCTTTTGAAGAAAAGAACCGTTTTGCGCCCCTTTTGCCAGGGCAGTTCAATGTTTGTACACATCATGCTATATGCCGAACTGGAGAAGGAGGTTGCCGATGATGACGCTTAATGATTACCAAAAAGCCGCAGACCGTACTTCCGGCGATCTCTGTCCTTGGGACAAAATTCGGAACGGCTGTTACGGCTTAAACAGTGAAGCCGGAGAGTGCATTGACATTCTGAAAAAGGTTGAGTTTCAGGGACACACCTTTGACCCGAACCGGCTGATTGACGAGTTGGGAGATGTGCTGTGGTATGTGGCACAGACCGCTACCGGCCTGGGCGTGCCCCTTGCAGATGTAGCCCAGCACAATATTGACAAGCTGCGGGGTCGTTATCCCGATGGCTTTGACCCTGAAAGAAGTGTTCACCGGCCCGAGTATGAGGAAGGAGTCTGTCATGACTGAAAATGAAAGACTCAATGCCCTTCTGGACTTCATGAAACTCCCGGACGGAAGCCCTTTAGTCACGGTCAACATGATTGACTGGCTTGTGACAAACGGATTTTTCCATGCTCCCGCCTCCACTAAGTATCATGGCAATCATGAAGGTGGCCTCTTTGACCACTCCCTCTCCGTAGCAAAGCATTTAGTTGGTCTGACGGAAAGTTGTCAGTTGAAGTGGAAGAATTGCCGTTCCCCCTATCTGGTAGGAATGTTCCACGATCTCTGCAAGATTGACCAGTACCGTCACCCGAAGTTAGACCTTCACCTTTTGGACGGAACTAAACTGTATTCCGAGCATGAGTGGGAGTATAACCCGGACACTCTTTTGAAGGGCCATGGAGATAAGTCAGTTATGCTTCTCTCTCAGTTTTACGCTCTGACTGAGGAAGAGATCATGTGTATCAGGTATCACATGGGAGCCTTTTGCCCGAAAGAGGAATGGAACGATTACACCAGAGCGGTAAGAGCCTATCCGAATGTCCTTTGGACGCACCAAGCGGATATGCTGGCAAGTCATGTGGAAGGAGTCTGACCATGAAGATTATTGAACCCAGCGTGGAGCTTGTCAATGCTCCCTCTTATCCGAACATTCTCTCTCTCTGATTGAACAGGCTGGGCGCACTTGCTACAAGTCCGAAAGCAAAATCACCGAAGACAGCGCAGAGAAGTTTGTCAGGAACATTTTGAAAAGAGGCCACGAGGCCGTCATTGAGCATGGTGTTGTGACCGTCCGGTTTATCTGTGACCGGGGAGTTAGTCATGAAATCGTCCGTCATCGGCTGGCCTCCTATTGTCAGGAGTCTACTCGGTACTGCAATTACAGCAAAGAGCAGTTCGGTACGGAGATCACCGTTATCTCTCCCGCATGGACTTCCGAAGGACTTCTTCCTTATACCATGTGGAAAGCTGCTTGTTATGAGGCTGAGGAAAAATACTTTACCCTCTTGGACATCGGCTGTTCTCCGCAGGAGGCCCGGTCTGTACTACCGAACAGTCTGAAAACCGAGGTAGTCATGACGGCCAATCTCCGGGAATAGCGGCACTTCATCAAACTTCGCTCCGCTCCCGCAGCTCACCCAGATATGCGTAGAGTTGCCAGAATGCTCTATGACCTCCTATCGGTCAGATACCCGGTCTTCTTCGAGGACATTGAGGTGTAAGCCATGATTGTTAAAAAAGGCCGGAGGAAAGGTTTACGGGGCAATATTCACCGCCGCAGAGAAAAAAGCTATGGATATGGAGATCAATCGGCAAATCATTGAGGCCGATAGACGGTATACCGATGATATTGACGCAATGGTTCTCTATACCCTCATGGTTCACCTTGGGTTTGGCCCTAAGCGGTTGCGCCGGTTCTATGAGGCGTTTTCGGCGGAACATGACCGGCTTATCCAGCACTACGAAATGCCGGATGACTACACATGGCTTTGTAAGGAGCAGTTGAAGAAAATTGGTGTCGATGTGGAAGCGTGGAATAGAGAAAGGGGAAGTCTTCATGACATTCGTGAACAATAACGGGAAAGTCCCGTATATCATGGTGGCCGGTGCCGATCATGTGTCCGGCGAAATGCCTATTGCAGCTGCGGAGCAGATTTACAACAAGGGTAAGAAGAGAGCCAGCAACCGGTTTCCCGGCTACCCGGTCTGTGTGGACGGGAAGTATTTCTTCGCTACGGTGAAGACCACTTCCCGTAAGAAAAAGACCGATGATGAATAAAGTCTGGCTGATATTCCTTGCGGTTTTCCTTCTCCTGTTGTCCTCCTGTGCGTCAGAGCCGGTTTCCAATGAGCAGGAGCCTCCCACTCAGACCGAACCGGTTGACCAGATAGAAAGCCCCTCTCCCTCTCTCTCACCGTGGTCAGAGGAAGAGATCACTGTCCTCTCGAAGATGGTATGGGGAGAGGCGAGGGGCATTCCCTCTGACACCGAGAAAGCGGCCTGTGTGTGGTGTGTGCTGAACCGGGTGGACTATGGGTATGGGAACATCGTCATGGTAGTAACCGCTCCTTATCAATTCGCTGGATATGATATAGATAACCCGATTGATGATGAAATTAAAGCCCTGTGTGAAGATGTTCTAACCCGGTGGTATGCCGAGAAAGCCGGAGAAACCGATGTTGGCCGAGTTCTCCCCTCGGACTATATGTGGTTTACCGGAGATGGAGAACACAATTATTTCCGCAATGCCTATGAGGGAGGTAAAACTTGGGATTGGAGTCTGCAATCCCCTTATAAGAGTTGAGAGGTGCCAGTCATGTATGAAAAGATACCTACCGAACTAAAGCAGAAAACACAATGGGTCAATGTGTGGAACAGTTCTAAGGTTCCCATGCAGACCGGCCAGAAGAAAGCTGCGTCCTCTGTCCTACCTGACACTTGGGGCACTTTTGACTGTGCTGTGCTGAATGTGGCAAACGGCATTTATGACGGGATAGGGTATGTTTTCAACGATGACGGTCTGATTGGGATTGACATTGACGATGGTTTTGCCGATGACCTGTTAAATCAACTGGCCTCAGACATTATCAGCCATTGCCAGTCCTACACCGAGAAGAGCCGGAGCGGACGAGGGGTTCATATTCTTTTGAAAGGCAATCTCCCCTTCAAGGGTCGCAACAATCGTAATGGCGTGGAAATTTATCGGAGTAGCCGGTACTTTATCATGACCGGGAATGTCCTGCTTTATTCGGAGATCATTGAAAATCAGGAAGCGGTTGACTATGTGGTGTCCAAGTATTTTCCTGACGCTCCGAAAGAGAGTACCGGTTTCTCCGCCTCTCAACGGATATACTCACCTATCTACCGGAAGCCAGAACACGGCAAGATCACGCTCAAACCTGAGTACCCGCCCATTACCACCGGAAGCCGAAACCTGAGCCTTACTTCGCTGGCCGGTCAACTTCATAATCAGGGGTACTCTAAGGCAGACATTTACAAAGAACTGCTGTTTGCCAATCAGCAAGCGTGTAAGCCCCCGCTTCCCAGAATTGAGATTGAAACAATCGTGAATTCAATTACCAGATATAGGAGGTAGTCATGCCTACCAGTTGGAAATCACAAATCGGCGGCGGGGTTTTCCGTATTCAGTTTGAAACGAATAACTTTAACTACTACAAGATGGTAGAAAAGGTTTGCCAAAAGGCCATTGATGAAGCCGACAAAGAAAGAGAAAAAGCAAGAGAAGTTCAAATGAGAACCCTTGGTCATTTATAAAGGAGATTGTATATGAAATCTTTCAGGCGTGGGGACATTGTTCTGATTGATGTTCCCATCGTGGACGGGAGCAGAGTTCAGGGTGGAAACCGCCCGTGGCTGATCGTACAGAACGATGTTGGCAATAGGCATTCTCCTACCACGATTGTAGTCCCTCTTACCTCCAAGTTAAAGAGAATGGAAATGCCTACCCATGTGATTGTCACAGGAAAGGGCATTAAAGCAAGCATGGTGGAGTGTGAACAGGTACGGGTCATCGACAAATCTCGTGTCAAAAAGTGTATCTGTACTCTTTCGCCGCAGATTATGTCCTATGTGGACAAGGCTTTGAAAAACGCTTTCTTTTACGGGGGGGTATAAACGATGGAGAATAAGATTTGTCCTTTATCTATCATGAGTCCTGCTGAGTGCCCGTTCATGAACTGTAAAAAGAATGAATGTGCGTGGTGGGATGAAGACTCTCAGGCGTGTGCGCTTTTGACCTTAGCAAGATCAGTTAGAAAGGTGACAAGAAATGGCAGATGAAATTTTGACTACCGAAGAGCAGGAACTTTTTCAGCTCTCCAATGGCCGGTACATCATGGATAAAGACCTCTCTCAGAAGATGTTTTACATCAAAGAGGCAAAGCCTGAGAGAAGTCACCAGATTAGCGGCACAGGCTATTCTTGGGACGAGTCCGGTATGGCGGAACTGTTCTCTGAATGCTATCAGAATGACACCCGCTTCTGCCCGGAGGCTAAGTGTTGGTACACCTATTCTAACGGTGCATGGCGAAAGGACATTGGCTCTCTGCTGGTGGCGGAAAAGATCAAGGAGTTTTGCCGCCTGATGGCTCTCTATTGCGGGGAGATTGACAATGAAGACCGCCGCAGGGAGTACATGAAGTTCATCTCTAAGATGGGAGATCGCCGTTTCCGTGACCGGCTCATGAAGGACGCCGCCAGCGTCATGCCGATCACCGCTGAGGAATTTGACTCAAATCCCTACCTCATTAACTGCCGGAATGGAACCTATGACCTTCAAAAAATGGAGTTCCGGGAGCATGACTGGCACGACTTTCTGACCATGCAGACCAATTTCGATTACACTCTGCAAGACGCTGAGTGCCCTCGGTGGGAGCGGTTTATTCAGGAAGTTACCTGCAATGACGCAGACAAGGCCGACTATCTGCAAAAGGCTCTCGGGTACTCCATGCTGGGTACGGCCAATGAGGAATGTATGTTCATTCTCCATGGCAAGACCACCAGAAACGGCAAGTCTACCCTTCTGAGTGCCATTCACCACCTTCTCGGGGATTATGCCTCCGTGTCCCCGGTGTCCATTATCTGCAAGTCTGACCGCTCCAAGAACGCCGAAGCTGCAAGCCCTGTCCTGGCCTCTTTGAAGGGTAAGCGGTTTGTCACCATGGCCGAGAGCAATCAGTATGGACGGCTGGACGAAGAAACAATCAAGCAACTCACCGGTGGCGAAGAGATCAAGGCTCGGAACCTCTATGAAGCTGCTACCACCTTCCTCCCGCAGTTTACCCTTTGGCTTTCCTGCAATGACCTTCCCTCAGTCAATGACAAAAGCCTGTTCGCCTCTGACCGTGTGCGGGTGATCGAGTTCAACCGGCACTTCTCTGAGGACGAGCAGGACAAGAACCTGAAAACGGAGTTCCAAACTCCCGAAGCCATGCAAGGTATCTTCACCTGGCTCTTGGAGGGCTACTTCAAGTACAAGCGGTTCGGCCTGAGAATGTCCCCGGCTATGCGTCAGGTGGTCAAGCAGTACGAGAAGGACAATGATCTTGTCTTGCAGTTCTTGGAGGAAAAGTGCGAGAAAAAGGAGAAGGTTTACACCAGACAGACCACCCTTTTCAATGCCTATAAAATCTGGTGCAAGTCCAATGGATATTTTCAGTGTAGTGCCAAGCGGTTCAACGCTGATATGGAAATGCACCCTGAATGGCACGATGGCCGCACGGTCTACTCCGGCTATCCCTGTTACCGTGGCATTCGGATGAAAGGAACGGTATGAGTATGTACTACAAGAGGAATTCATTCGAGGAACCCATTCCCACCGATGAACTTGAACCCGGCATGAGGGTATGTGTTCCAAGGTCTGTGACCTACGGGTGGCACCAGAACACCGGTCTGACGATCTACAAGTCACGCACTATCAAAAGAGTCACCCCGAAGAAGACAAAAGTGATTTGTGAGGACGGGAGTGAGTATTTCACAAAGGAAACGATTTTTCTCAGACCTGTCCATGAAATGAACATCGAGAATGATAGGGCCGGTTGTTTCTTCCAGATATGCAAAACCGTTAGTGATCTTGGCAGACAGCCCATTATCAACTATGTCGGCTCTTATGAGGACATGAAGGAGGCCGCAAAACATCTTGCCGCTTTCTATGAATTCTGCCTGAGAAACGCAAAGGAGAAGTGATTTCCATGAACAAGAAGAATATGCGTCGGGTGTCCATGCTGGTAACGGCGCAGACGGCAAAGAACTTAGACCGCCTCGCAGCTATGTCCGGCTACTTCGAGGTAGGCCGGGTGGTAGATAAGTTGGTCAGGGAGAAGATGATCTCCCTCCGGTGTGAGAAAGAAGGTGTACCGCATGGGTCTGGTGATTTTTAAGGGGGATACCAAGATCGGAGTGTATAACCTCCCCAATGTGAAGCGGCCCCGACTCTGTGTAGAGAAGGGCAACAGCATTATCAGTTGTGCGACTTTCAGGAATGACGAGTGTGCGGAACTGTTCATGAATGAACTGATTGATATGTTCGGCTTGAAGAAGGAGGGACAGTCATGATCTTCGACTCTTGTCCCGCTCATGACGGCGGGTGTCCATGCCTTACCTGTGAAGATGAACATTGTAAGGCTTGTATCGGGACTGGCCCTGGTAGGTACGGTGTTGATACAAACAAATTGTGCGCCAGGGCGAAAGCCTACTGTGAGAATGAAGGGAGTAAGCTGAAAGAAGAGAAAGAGCCGAGGGAAGTAACTCTTCTAAAAGCAGTCTGGCAGTTATTGAACAAGCAGAAAAATAGCCCTTATGTGTTGAATCTTTTGACGGAAACTGTTTTCTATGATGAAACGGAGTGTGATGGATATTGTCTTTCAGATGATATTCTCGACTATCTGTTGGAGAAAGGTATTGACTTGGAAATCGAAGGTTAAATATATTTAGTGTAATCACTGAATATATTTCATGTTTTCAAGGTTAGTGATATTTTAGTGACTTTTTGGTGAATAATCCGCCACTAACGGAAAGCCTTGTGGCGCAAGGGTTTGAGGGCAATTTTACCCCCTATTTTTAGTTTTTTCTGTATAAACCCCCTTATAGAGAGTGATATATAGAGGACTTTACTGCAAAAAGCCTAAATTATTCACTAAACTCACTAAGGGTGACTGAAAATAATTTGTGGAAGGAGAACGACTATGAGTGATAAAGTGGTAGATTTACCGACTCCCTCTCGGGGCCGTGGCCGTCCGAAGGGTACTGGTGGGAATAAGCGCCCTGATCGGACTGAGGCTATGAGTGTCCATACTGAGCCGGGTGACAATCGGAAATATCTACAACATTCTTTGAGAATGTGGGATTGGCCGTCTGTGGATATGAAGGAGCCGGAACAGGTGAAAGAGCGGATTGGTATGTATCTGCAAATCTGTTCTGAGGATGATATGAAGCCAAGTGTAGCAGGGCTGGCATTAGCCTTTGGAGTGGATAGAAAGACTATCTGGGCTTGGGCTAATGGTGTAGATAGTGCCTATCTTCCCAATGAAAGCCGTAACTTTATAAAAAAGGCGTACCAATTTTTGAACGCTCAAATGGAAGATTATGCTCAAAATGGGAAGATCAATCCGGTTGCCGCTATCTTCCTGATGAAAAATCATTTTGGTTATCAGGACAAGCAGGAGGTTGTTCTTACCCCGAACAATCAACTCGGGGAGGCCGCTTCTGCGGAAGAGTTACAGCAGAAATATATCGAAGCTGCGGCCAGCGACTATGACTCGGAAGAGTGAGCGACTTTCCGACTATCGTCAGCGACTATCGACTATGAGCTGAGCGACTTTGAAAACGGTCAGCGACTATCGACTATGAAAGAACCGCCGATCTCCCGTGATAGGAGGTTCGGCGGTTTCTTATACCCAGATCAGGCAGAAGGTGTCCGGGCAGATGGGCCGGAGCCATCCGCCTCTGGTATATGTTCATTTTCTCTTGAATTGTTGGACACGGTAAAGCGTCAATAAAATAATTGAAGAATTTTCAATAAAACGCTTGACAATCAATAAAACGCTTGATATAATGCAAACATCAATAAAACACTTGACATTGTACCTTGAAAATTGAACCCCCGCACTTTTCCCACGCAAGGCCGGAGAAATACCGCATTATAGCGTATCAAGGCCACGCCGGAGAAATGGAGCGGAATATATAAAGGCGGAAAGAGCTATTGCAGCTCATAAAGAAATGGAGGGTTAAACGATGAAAACGACAACGAAAGAAGCCCGGCAGAATATCCGGCAATACATTTTAGATCATTTCGACCCCTGCAGTTATGATTTCACCGGCCCTTGTACTTTCCAGAATGTTTCCCGCTTCATTCTCGAAGTTCACGCCAGTGAAAAGCAGTATTCCCCAGAATACCAGGCCGCAAAAGGTTTTACTAATGAAGCGGTTTTTGTAGATTGGTGCCAGGGATTACCCAGCGTGTTAGATACTTGCTATTACTATAACCGCTCTGCCGTGGCTGACCTGGGAGACATTTTGGAGCAATCGGAGAGGGAACGGGCGCAATATACCGAAGCGCAAGCCGAACGGCTTTTAACTCACTTGATTTATCAAGAATTAGTAAAGGGGGCAGCAGGACGATGAGGAAATACACCTTGCGAGAGCTTCGGGAGCTTGTGCGGCTGGGAATGGCTGTAAACATAACCGAAGCTGACCCGAAAAGCATTAAAGAGCCGGTTGAAAAGATCGGTTATAGTTCCGGCGTGTATGGCCTGAATGGCGGATTGCTCCAGGGCCGGGAAAGCGGCAATTATTACGCAATTACTGCCAGAAGTTCAAATTTGTTTTATTTCTTTTGATGGAGGTTGTTAAAATGGCGATTCGTGAATTTATGGGCTTGGATATTCCGGCTTTTAAGCGTTTCTACAAGGATAGCAAGAAAAACAATGTGCAGATGAAAGACCGTTGCTATTGGGCCGAAAAAGACGGTGATAGTTATTTCTGTGACGCGTATATGATTATCCGCTTCAAGGATACCACGCTTTCCCAGGTTGCCAGGGCTTTCGATTTGTCCTTTGATGATCTGCCCAGCGAGGATAAACCGGCTCAGAATTTGGAAAAGATCTTTTTTGGCTTTAAGCCGCTCGAATATGAACCCGCCTATATTTCCAAATGGAGCTGCGCTTGCAAGCGTGGCGGCTGTAAAGAACCCGGCTTTGCAAAAGTCATTACCAATGAAAAAACCTATTGCATGATTGACGAAAGGTTTTTACCGCCCTTCCGGGGTATCTCTCCCAGGATTAAAGGGGAAAACACTGGTATTATGTTTCAATACGGATTTGATGACGCAATGATGGCTTTTATACTTCCGGTTCGGCTTGACAAGGAAAGCACTGATATTTATAAGGCCATTCAATCCCAGGTTATGAAAGAAGTGGAGGACATGAAAAGATGATGGATTATAAGCAGCTCATTGAGAAAGATTGCCGGGAGTATCGGGAATTGCTGAGAATGCGAGAAGAAATCACCGCCGAAATGGAAGCTCTCAGCGACAAAATAAAGGCAGCTATGGGAGATCATGAAACGGTCATTGCCGGGAAATACAAGGTTAGCTATAAAACCATTCAATCGTCCCGCCTGGATACTACCGCCATTAAAGCTCGTTTTCCCGAGCTTGTGCAGCAGTTTATGAAAACAGTTTCTTGCAAGCGATTCACTATTAGTTAAACGGGGTTGTCTGGTATGGTATTTATTGCGGTATTGCTTTTTCCTCTCATGATCTTATTTGATTGTGTGAAAAAGAATAAATAATTGAAGGGCTGGCGGGTTATCCGCTGGCCCTCTTTTTATGCCTTATTATATGGCTCTATAATGGCCTGTATAGGGTGTTTAATAGCATAGCAGTATAGGAACATAGGCAAAGACAAAATAGGCGTGTAGGGCATTGTATGGCCTTATATGCCTATTCTCTTTTTTTTCGCTGTTAGCTGCTATCCTAATTTTATGTGATTTGCATTATATGGGGCTTTTACCAGGATACCAGGGGCCAGGGGGCCGGGGGATATATGGCCGGGGGCCGAGGCGGGGTGAGTGCCGAAAATTCCCACAAAAACAAAAAGGCTTTATTTCAAGCGAATTGTTGTCAATATAACTCTTGACAATAAAACTCTTTATGCTATAATAATCCACAAGGAGCGTGATAGTATGAGAGGCCGTGAAATTCTAAAAGCCATCATGAAAGCAACCGGGATTTCCAATGCTGTTTTAGCAAAAAGACTCAATGTAAGCAATGCTACTATCTGGGAAAGACTTAACAACAAAAATGTAAAAGATATTCCAGTATCTCTCCTGAGTGAAATGGTAAGAGCCATGGACTATAAAGTGGTAGTTGTCCCTGGCACATCTCGTCTACCAGAGGGTGGATTTGAGGTTACTTCAAATGATGAAAAGAAATATGATCTCACTTCTCTTCTCTCCACCGATATACCCTCAGAAGAGTCCCCTATCAGCAAAGGAGGTAAAATCAAACTCACTTAACAATCGTTAAGGAGGCGTTGATTAGAAATGAAATATGGCTATGGCCGGGTCAGTTCTAAAGGTCAGAAATTATATGGCACATCATATCAGGAGCAGAAGGATATTCTTTTAGAGCATGGTGTACCAGAGGAAAACATTTACACCGACACATATACCGGCAAGAAAATGAGCCGTGAAGGGTTTGACAAGGTTCTGTCCTTATTGGCTTCCGGTGACGAGTTGATAGTGTGCAAGCTGGATAGACTTGCCAGAACAGCTGCGGAAGGGTCATTGCTGGTAAAACAACTGGTAGACATGGGCGTTAAGGTGAATATCCTGAATATGGGTGTTGCGGATAACACGCCCATGGGTAGGCTGATGGTAACAGTGCTATTCGCCTTTGCCGAGTACGAGCGGGATATGATTGTGGAAAGAACCTCTGCTGGAAAAGCATATAAGCGGGAACATGAGCCGTCCTATCGTGAAGGGAGAAAGCCAATCTCTATTGACCGGGTGCAATTTCAGAAAATCGCTCAAAAACAAAAAGACGGTTCCATGACTGTGAGAGATTGTTGCAGAGAACTTAGCATAAGCCGTTCTACATGGTACAATTTGGTAAGAAAGGAAGCCCGAGTATGAAAAAATATCTGTATCTCGTCTTTTCATTTATGCTATTGGGTCTTTGCTCTTGCACTGTTTCTTCTGAGAGTGAACAACCTACTACGGAAACTTCGGCACAGACCATTTACAAAGACCAATATGTTGAGGTAAAATTTGAAGGAGTTGGAGAATTACCCTCTATTGATGGAATGTCAGCAATAAACTTGACCCTTAAAAATCTTGGTGATGAAGAAATAACGGTCTTGTTTATGGACTCTTCTGTGAATGGTACAATGGTGCAGTTTGTAAGTGGTGTACCGGCCACAATGCAAGGTGGAAAAGAAATCGTATATACTTTGAGTTTTAATAATGAAACTGCTGGTATTTCTGATTATAGTGAGATTGATGAATTGGAATTTTCGTTATCCGTTAATGACGCAAATTTTGCTGAGATTAGTAGAAGCGAATTGTTGACAGTAGAAATATCATCATAAGCAAACAGGCTCTTTCAATAGGGAAGAGTAACAGCCACTACGGGCTATCGGAGAAATCCGGTAGCCCTTATTTTTTTGGAGGTCATTATGGTAGTAAATATTTTGGGAACAGAGTACACAGTCAACATTGTCACCGAACAGGCCGAGCCAAGGCTTGAAGGGTGTGACGGCTTTTGTGACGAAACTACGAAAGAGATCGTGGTAGAGAATTATAAGCGAGGTCAGCAGGGCGAAAAGGGCCGGTTGGAGATACAGGAGAAGAAAAATATCCGGCATGAGATTGTTCATGCTTTTCTGTTTGAAAGCGGACTGGCTGAGAACAGTGAGTGGGCGCAGAACGAGGAAATGGTAGATTGGTTTGCTTGTCAGGCTCCCAAGATTTATGCGGCCTTTCGAGCGGCAGGAGCGATTTGAGGTGAAGTATAATGGATTATCGTAAGATCGCAGATGGCATTCAGAGATATATCGAAAACAAGCCAAATGACCACACGGCCTATGTTGACTTGTTATCCCTGTGCCGTCAGTGGGAGGAAGAGGATTTTCAGAGCGCACATGGCTTGAATGGTGAGCTGCGGCGGCTCTGTGCCAGACAACTACGCCTTGTTTCCCCGAAAGAGGCGGACAAATTCTATGAGGTATGGCGGAAGAGTCTTCTCTTTGACGCTCCCTATAAGTTTGACGCTTTCATGACCTATATCGAACTTGACCGGAAGCCGGAGAAGCGGTTCTATGCTCCCAGGCGGCACTACCTGAAACCCATGGTGCAGGGGTTCCAAGATGTACTTGACGGAAAACTGCGTCTTTTGACAATATCCATGCCAAAAAGAGCGGGTAAGTCACAAACTGGTATCAATTTTGTCAATATGCTCTCTGGGAAGTACCCTGACCGGTCAACTCTGATGGAAGGAACGGGAGATGACCTTGTAAAGAGCTTCTACAACGGGTGTCTGGAATATCTGATTACTCCCAATGAGTATCTGTTCTATGATGTGTTCCCGGAGTCCCGGTTGGTGCAGACCGGAGCGGACACTAAGATTATCAATCTGAAATCCAAGTCCCGGTTCCCCACTATTATGTGTCGTTCTATTGACGCTCGACAGGTAGGTTTGTCTGAGGCTACCAATGTTCTCTATCTGGATGACTGTGTGGAAGGTCGTGAAGATGCAAAGAACCGCCAGCGGCTCGATGATAAATGGGAAGTGATCTCCGGCGATATTATGGGCCGTGCCATTGAGGGTACTCCCATGGTCTTCACCGGTACTCGATACTCTATCTATGACCCTATTGGCCGTATTCAGGAACACGCTCAGAGAGAGGGTTGGTCTTGGAGGGCTATTGAAATCCCGGCTCTTGACCCGATCACGGACGAAAGCAATTATGAGTATGAGCGTGAAGGGCAGAAGGTGTTCACCACGGCTTATTTCCGGGAGCAGAGAGAACTTCTGTCTGCGGAGCAGTTTGAGAGTGAGTTCCAGCAACAGCCTTTTGAAGCAAAGGGTCTTCTGTTCAATAAAGATGAACTAAACTATTTCTTTGAGTTGCCCCCTGATCGAGAGCCGGACACTATTATTGCCGTAGGTGACACCGCTGAGAGTGGTTCTGACTCTACCTCTATGCCGGTAGCGGTCATCTATGGTACAGAGGTCTACATTGTCGATGTGGTATTTGATGACGCTCCCGCTGAGGTTACAAAACCGGAGTGCGCTAAGTGCCTGATCTCGAATAAGGTCGCTTCGGCCACCTTCGAGGCAAACAACGCTGGTCAGTATTATGCCAGAGATGTAGCGGAAATCATTCGCCAGCATGGGTACTCGATTGGCATTCGGACAAAGAGGACGATTTCAAACAAGCAGACTCGGATTGAGTTTGCGTCCGACAATATCAAGAAAAATTTTTACTTCAAACACCCTTCCACCTACAAGCGGGGAAGCCAGTATTGGAATTTCATGAAAGAGTTGACCACTTACACCAGAAGCGGTAAGGTTCCTCATGATGACGCACCGGACTCTCTTGCCCTTCTGGAAAATGAAATTCGTATGTTGACCGGGAGCAAAATCGAGGTATTCAAGCGGCCCTGCTAAAAGAAATTTTTGACTTTTATGCTCTCCAATGGTATTCTGAAAGATTAGGCATTGACAAGCATTGGAGTATTCGGTATAATGAACAGTGATGAAGTAGGTAGAGGGGAGGTGTCTTTGCAGAATGAAGCCTCTGTGCGGTCGTAGAGTGATTTATACCGATGTAGAGGAAATCACGGATGGAAATGTTGTGAGTGTTCTGCAAAAGGCACTTGCTATTCATCTTCAAAACAGGGCCGAGATTGATTATCTCTATCGGTACTATAAGGGAGATCAGCCTATTCTGTACCGAAGGAAAGAGGTTCGGCCTGAGATCAACAACACTGTGGTTGAGAACCGGGCCAATGAGATTGTTTCTTTCAAGGTTGGCTATCTGATGGGGGAGCCGGTTCAGTATGTCGCTCGTGGTGATGATAAAGCAGTCACCGACAGCGTGACAAGGCTGAATGATTATATGCTCTCCGAGGACAAAGCTGCCAAGGACAAAGAGTTGGCTGATTGGTCGCATATTGCCGGTACTTCGTACCGCATGGTTCTTCCTGATAGTGAGGCCAATGTGGAAGAGGACGAGTGTCCCGCTGAGATTTTTACTCTTGACCCTCGGTATTCCTTTGTGGTGTATAGCACTTCCCTTGGAACACCGGCCAAGATGGGCGTGAAGTATGTCCTGTTGGAAGACGGTACTCTTCTGTTCAGCTGCTACACGCATAATCACTTCTTCGAGATCACCAATACTTGGAACATTCAGCGAAGTGAAGAACAGATTTTGGGTATTCCCATTATCGAATATCCGGCGAATAATGCTCGTCTGGGTGCCTTTGAGATTGTCCTTCCCCTGTTAGACGCTATCAATACCGTAGAGTCTAACCGGCTGGATGGCGTGGAGCAGTTCATTCAGGCCCTCATGCTCTTCCACAATGTGGACATTACCTCTGAGGATTATAAAGAGCTGCGGGAAGAAGGAGCAATCAAATTCAAGGATATTGACCCTTCCCTAAAGGCGGAAATTCAGTATTTGACCGCTGAGTTAAATCAAAGCCAGACTCAAACACTGGTGGACGATATGTATGATACCGTCCTTACGATCTGCGGAATGCCGAACCGTAATGGTGGCTCTTCCACCAGTGATACCGGTTCCGCAGTCATCATGCGGGATGGTTGGTCGGCGGCAGAAGCCAGAGCCAAGGACAGTGAGCTGATGTTCAAGAAGTCCGAGAAGGAGTTCTTAAAGCTCCTGCTTCGGATTTGTAGTGATCTTGGGGACTTGGAGTTGAAGTTGTCGGCGGTGGAAATTCGGTTTACCCGCCGCAATTATGAGAATATCACCGAAAAGGCAAATGTCCTGATCGCTATGCTGAATAACTCCAAGATTGCTCCGCAGCTGGCTTTTACTCATTGTGGTATGTTCACTGACCCGCAGATTGCTTATAACATGAGCATGGAGTACGCAAAGGAGCAGGAGAAGAAAGCCTTAGAGCTTGCTTCTAAGCAGAACCCGGATGGAGGGAATGGAGGAAATGAACCCGGAGGTCAAAAGTCCGGTTCTGGTAACACCGGAAGCGGTTCGGACGATGAATGAAATCCTTTCCCGTGGCAAGGGTGTTGAACTTGCCGTGAGAAATGGGAGGCTGGTTCTTTGGGAAACAGCCAGTAAAAAGAAATATGAGGCCGTTATAGCGAGATAACGGTAACAGCCATTACGGGCTATTGGTGAGAGTGGAAACGCTCTTGCCGATAGCCCGTTTTGTTTTTGATTTTAATGCCGCAAGGCTTGAAATGGTCAGTGAAGACCTTAAAACGCAAAAGGGAGAAAACCCTACCAAAAACGGAAAATCGTGCTGAGGGAACAGCCTTGTTAAACGCAGGAGGTATTTGTTATGGCAAAGATTGACACAAGTTTGATCGAAGGTTATGCGGACATGACCCCGGAACAGAAGCTCGCCGCTTTGGAGGCTTTTGAGTACGAGGATAATGCCGCAGAGCTGGAAAAGCAGAAGAACGCTCTTTCCAAGGCCAATTCCGAGGCCGCTGAGTGGAAGCGTAAGCACAATGCTCTTTTGTCCGAAGAGGAAAAGAAGAAGCAGGAGGACGCTGACAAGTTGGCTCAGATGGAACAGGAGCTTGCCGATCTCCGTAAGGGTAAGACCATTTCAGAGTATAAGGCCAAGTTCGTTGCTCAGGGTTACGATGAAGCTCTGGCTGAGGAAACCGCTCAGGCTCTTGCCGATGGTGACAGTGCCAAGGTCTTTGCCAATCAGAGCAAGTTCCTCGAAGAGTATGCGAAGAAGGTCAAAGCTGACGCTTTGAAAAAGACCCCTAAGCCTACTCCCGGCGCTGGTTCTGGTGGCGGTGCGATTGACTACGACAAGAAGATTGAAGAGGCGCAGAAGAACGGTGATCTGGCCGCTGTTGCCTATTACAACCGCCTGAGAGCGCAGGAAGAGGCTGAACAGAACAAATCGTGAGAGTAAAGGAGAATGACTTATGGCAGATGTTCTTGCTACCAGTTTTGGAGTATTGAACTACTCCGGTATGCTCTTCAATAAGGGCAATACCCGTTGTCCCCTGTCTTCCATTATTGGCGGCAGGGCGAAGACCACCAATCATGTTGAGTTCGTGACCGGTCAGGAGTACACCACCGGTGGAGGCACACAGCCTTCTATTAGCGAAACCGCCTCCCTGACTGCCCCTGACGCTACCGTTGTCACTCGGACTCAGAAGACCAATGTGACTCAGATTTTTCAGGAGTCCGTAGGCATTTCCTATGCCAAGCAGTCCAATATGGGTACTCTGAGCGGTCTGAATGTGGCAGGTCAGCAGGCTAACCCGATCAATGAGCTGGACTTTCAGGTTGCAGCTAAAATGCAGAAGGTTAACCGGGACATTGAGTTCACCTTCATTCAGGGAACTTACAATAAGGCCACCTCTGACGCTACCGTGAACAAGACCCGTGGACTGGTGGAGGCTATTACCACCAATGTCACCGCTATGGCAAGCAAGCCCCTTGGTCTGTGGGATATTGCCGACATGGTGAAGAAGGTTTATGGGGCCAATGCTCCCACCGATGGCCTGTGCCTGTGGTGTGACGCTGTGACTCTGTTTCAGGTCAACGCTGACGCTGTGCAGAACGGTCTTACTGTGGTTCCCGCCGCTCGGGAGATCAATGGTATCGCTCTGTCCAGTGTGGTTACTCCCATCGGTGTTGTCTACCTGTACCTTGGCGAGTGTCTTCCTGCTGGTACGGCCCTGCTTCTGAACCTGAATGTGATCGCTCCCGTTTATCAGCCTGTTCCCGGTAAGGGTAACTTCTTCTTGGAGCCTCTTGCCAAGGTGGGTGCCGGTGAGAAGTATCAGCTCTTTGGTCAGATCGGCCTTGACCACGGCCCCGAGTGGTATCACGGCAAGTTTACCGGTATCTCTACCGAGTTCACCGCTCCCACTTACAGCCGTAGCGTGTATGTGGCGAATGCGGCTGACTTCCCCGGTGGTTCTGCGGGTTAAAGAGAAATTTTGATGGAAAGGGATGACAGAAATCATGACTGACGCTGAAAAACTGTCCATGTTGAAGACCATGACCGGCGAAACAGATGAAGCCATGCTTTCTGTCTACCTTTCTATCGCCGCAAATAAGGTTTGCCGGAGGGCTTATCCCTTTGACGAAACCGTTACCGCCGTTCCGCCCCGGTATGACTTCAATCAGGTAGAGATCGCAGCTTACCTTGTGAATAAGCGTGGTGCGGAGGGAGAAACGGCGCACAGTGAGAACGGCATTTCCCGTTCCTATGAGGACGGAGATGTACCGCCTACCCTGTTGCGTGAAATTGTCCCCTTTGCCAGCGTTATCAAGGGGGACTTGACCTCATGAAGATCATGGAGCGTAATAAATCGTCCTATTGGTACTTGCTTTATGACAAGAAAGAACCGGTTCGGGACGAGGACGGAAATGAAACAGGAGATAGCCGTGTAGTCTACAAGGCCGCTGTTCAGCGGCGGGATAATGTGTCGGCGGCTACCGGTTCGGCTCAGGTGGAGCAGTTTGGCAATTTCATCTCCTATGACAAGGTGATTGTCACTGATGATCTCTCTTGCCCCATTGATGAAAATACCGTGCTGTTTGTTGATAAAGAGCCGGAATATGACGCTGACGATAATCCCCTCTATGACTACATCGTGCGGCGTGTGGCTAAGAGTCTAAATTCCATCTCCTACGCTATAAGCAAGGTGACGGTATCGTGAAGACGATTAAAGTACCTCTGTCTGTGGCCGGGATTGATAATGCCATTCGGGAACTTGAACGCTACCAGAATTGGTTGAAAACCCGTGCAAATATCCTGCTTGACCGACTGGCCCAAGAAGGATTGTCTGTCGCTTCGGCTAATTTTGCGAAAGCGGAATATGACGGAACGAATGATGTTTCTGTGTCCGTTGAACAGAGAGCAACCGGAGCCAGAGCGATTGTTGCCGTTGGTGCTTCTGTCCTCTTCATTGAGTTCGGCACCGGTGTTGTCTACCCGGACAATCACCCGGAAGCTGCGGAACACGGTATGCGCCGTGGAGAGTATGGAGTTGGTCATGGTAAACAACAGACATGGGGTTACTACGGTGAAGCCGGTACGAATGGCGTTGAGTTCACCAAGCCGAACGGGAATACCGTAGTCCTCACGCATGGCAACCCGGCCAATATGTCCATGTATGAAACCGTAAAGCATTTAGAAGGGATTTTACCCCGCTTGGCTCAGGAGGTGTTTCGATGATTGATGTAGAAAATCAGATTTATACACCGATTGCCGAAGCTCTTCGAGAAGCCTTTCCGGGTATTGACACAAGCGGTGAATATGTCAAAGCCCCTTCCGCCTTTCCCCATGTAAGCATTGTGGAGCAGGACAATTACCCCACACTGACTCACCTGAGTACCAGTGACAGCGAAGAGTATGCCACGATCATGTATGAGGTGAATGTCTACTCCAATAAGGCTTCCGGGAAAAAGGCACAGTGCCGGAGCATTATGAAGGTCATTGATGATCTGATGTACCGGCGCAACTTCACTCGCATTTCCCTTTCCCCGGTTCCCAATTTGGAGAATGCAACAATTTACCGTCTGGTGGCCCGGTATCGGGCTGAAACGGATGGTGTAAATCTTTACAGGAGGTAACAGAAATGGCAATTAGCACTTACAAGGTCTTTCTGATGAAAAAGGCTTCTGCTGGTGAAACCTATGAGAAGCTGGTTGACATTAAGGAGTTTCCCGATCTGGGCGGTGAGCCTGAAATGCTGGAAACTACCACGCTGTCTGACAATATGCAGACCTATATCGCCGGTATTCAGTCCCTCGATGGTCTGTCCTTTACCGCTAACTACGATATGACCGATTTTCAGAAGCTCAAGGCTCTGGAAGGTAAGACCGATAGTTACGCTGTCTGGTTTGGTGGTCAGGAGCGCGCCGGTGTCGTGACTCCCGATGGCTCTAACGGCAAGTTCGAGTTTGACGGCCAGTTGTCCGTCTATCCCGTGGGCGGCGGTGTGAATGAGGTTGTGGATATGAACATCTCCATTGCTCCTTCTACCCCGATCACTTTCTCTGCTGAGTAATCACAATCGGCCTGAATGATAAGGAGGATTTATCATGGCTAAGACACTGACAATTAAAGACCCCGTTTCCGGCGAGAGTTATGCGCTGGAATACACCCGCAAGACCGTTGAAACGATGGAGAAGCAGGGCTTTATTGCGGAAGATGTTGAGCGTAAGCCCATGACCATGCTTCCCGCTCTGTTTGCTGGTGCGTTCCTTGCACACCACCGCTGGGTCAAGAAAGATGTGGTTGACCGCATTTACGCTCGTCTGCCCCGTAAAGACGAGCTTCTGCCTAAGCTGGTGGAGATGTATAACGAACCCATTCTGTCCCTCATGGAAGAGCCTGAGCAGAATGGTGATGACGAGGGAAACATGGACTGGACTGCGAACTGGTAAGCGAGTCGCAGTCCGATAATCTGGGGGGCGGTGGCGGCAATCGCCCCGCTCCCCGTTTCGCTTACGAGCGGTTTTACGAGTTGTTTCCGTACTATCTTGCTATCGGAATGACCTATGAGCAGTTCTGGGAACAGGACTGTGATCTGGTTAAATATTATCGCAAAGCTGCGCAAATTCGGCAGGACTTAAAAAATCAAGAGGCTTGGTTACAAGGGGCTTATTTTTATGAAGCATTGGCCGATGTTTCTCCTATTTTAAGAGCGTTTGCAAAAAAAGGGTCAAAAGCTCGGCCATATCCGAAAAAGCCTTTTGATTTGAATGGTCGAGGCGATAAAACCGAGCAAAAGAAAGCCGAAGAGAAAAGTGACGATAAGGCAAAGAAATATATGGAAGCCTTTGCACTTGCTCATAACAGGAAATTTCAAGAGCAGAAGGGTGGTGGAGTAAATGGCCGATAATGTTGAAATTCAGGGCTTAGAGTTTCAAATTCAGGAGAACAGTGAAGGTGCTGTTTCCGGGATTAACAATCTCAAAAAGGCTCTGAGCGGTTTGAAGGGTGCTACTGGTGCCAGTGTTACCGGCCTGAATGCTACCAGTAAGAGTATTCGGGAATTGAAGAATGCCCTTTCCGGTCTGAATAGCGGAGATGTGTCTAAGAAGTTGACTCAGATCGCTACGGGTCTGAAAGCCTTGGAGTCGGCCAAGAACATTAAGATTTCCAGTTCTATTGCCAATCAGTTAAACGCCCTGAATGCGGCTCTGGCAAATGTCCGGTGGACGGACGGCGATAAGCTCAGAACCCTTGCTGATGGCCTGCGTCCCCTGTCTGAGTTGGGTAAGGCCAATATGACCACCTTTATCAATCAGCTCAAAAAGCTCCCTACCGTGATTGAGGAATTGGAAAAGGCTGATATTGATAAGTTTACCCAGCAGATGAAAGAATTGGCTGCAGCTATGAAGCCCTTTGCGGATGAAATGCAGAAAGTGTCCAATGGCTTCTCTGCGTTCCCTTCGAGAATTCAAAGGCTGATTAGAAGCACGGAGCAGTATAACGGAACAGTCAGACGGGCTACCAATAGTACCAGCGCATGGAACAAAGTAGCAAACGGCCTGAAATTCGGCACGATGATTTATGGCCTAAGTCGGTTGGCCTCTATGATCGGCACGGCTATCACAAAGTCCAATGAGTATCAGGAGAATTTGAACCTGTTCACTGTGGCTATGGGTGAATATGTTCAGGAAGCCTTTGACTACGGACAGGCCGTAAGTGAGGTTCTTGGTATTGACCTATCTGACTGGATTAGAAATCAGGGTGTGTTCAATACCCTTCTGACCGGTTTTGGTGACACGGCGGAGAGAGCGGCCCTTATGAGTAAGAACCTGACTCAGCTGGGTTATGACCTATCCTCTTTCTTCAACATTTCTGTTGAGGACGCAATGCAGAAGTTACAGTCCGGTATCTCCGGTGAGTTGGAGCCGTTACGCCGGTTGGGTTACGATCTCTCTCAGGCCCGGTTGGAAGCCGTTGCCCTGTCCCTGGGAATTGATAAGAGCGTTATGTCCATGACTCAGGCTGAAAAGGCCGAGTTGCGGTACTACGCTATCATGACTCAGGTGACTACCGCCCAGGGGGATTTGGCAAGAACCTTGGAGTCCCCTGCCAATCAGCTTCGTATTCTGTCCGCTCAATTTAATATGGCGGCACGATCCATCGGCAATATCTTCATCCCGGCTCTGAATGCTATTCTTCCCTATGCAATCGCTGTTGTTGAAGTTATCCGGGAGATCGCTGACGCAATCGCCTCTCTGTTTGGGTTCGAGTTAACTGAGGTTGATTACTCCGGTATCACGGCAGGAGCCAGCGGAGCCGGTAGCATGGCCGACAGTCTTGATGAAGCTGCGGGAGCGGCTAAGAAGTTGAAGCAGTACACCGCTGGGTTTGATGAACTGAATGTGTTTTCTCCTGATAGCGGAAGTGCCGGTTCCGGTGTTGGGGCCGGAGGCGGTAACGGCTTTGATTTCGAGCTTCCCGAGTATGACTTTATCGGGGAAGCAATTCAAACACGAGTCGGTGAAATTAAAGCCATGATTGAGAATAGCCTTGCGGATATAACCGCTGTGGTTTCCGGCTTTTCCTTGGCTATCGGAACAATTATGGTTTTGACCGGTGCAAATATTCCTCTTGGATTGGGGCTTATGGTCATGGGAGCAGCTGGCCTTGTCGGTACGATTTCTGCAAATTGGGGGAGCATGAACGGTCAACTGGCAAGCACTCTTGCTACGATTACCGGTATGCTGGGAGGCTTCTTCCTTGCTCTTGGTGCGCTTCTGACATTTACAGGGGCAAATGTACCTCTTGGCATTGCTTTAATGGCGGTTGGAGCAGTAAGCCTTGTTACTGCGGTAGCTGTGAACTGGCACGCAAGCGACACACCGTTAAAGGACGCACTTGCCACTCTGACCGCTATCGTAGGGGGTTCCCTTTTAGCAGTAGGCGCACTTTTGGCGTTTAGTGGAGGGAGCGTTCCCCTTGGCATTGCACTTATGGCGGCTGGTGCTATTTCGATTGTAGGCTCTGCGGCCTTGAATTGGAACGGCATGAATGAACAGATCGGAACAATCATTGGCACTCTTACTGGTATGGTAAGCGGTGCATTGCTTGCTTTGGGTGCGCTCTTTGTGTTTACCGGAGTAAGTTTGCCTCTTGGTCTTGCTCTCTTAGCGGCTGGTGCTGTAAGCCTTGTGACTTCGGCAACCGTAAATTGGCAGTCTACGAATGATACCATGTCTACCGTTTTGGGAACGCTGACTGCTATTGTCGGAGGCGCAATGCTGGCTGTTGGTGCGTTACTGACTTTTGGAGGTGTAAACCTTCCTCTCGGTCTGGCTCTTATGGCGGCTGGTGCTATTTCACTGGTTACTGCGGCTGTGGTTGACTGGACATTTGTAGTCACTACGGTAAAAACAATTTTGCAAGAAATTGGAATTGCCGCTGGTGCCGCTTTACTGGCTCTCGGTGTCATGCTGACATTAAGCGGAGGTGCCCTACCTCTCGGTATCGGTTTGATTGCCGCTGGTGCCGCCACTCTTG
>ERZ779829.140-NODE-140-length-30337-cov-2.368569_pt1 | contig 30337 bp, 28 predicted proteins | sample MGYA00511562_ERZ779829 | MGnify/ENA primary metagenome ERZ779829 (study PRJEB29588, sample SAMEA2151677) | human gut metagenome | biome: human gut; feature: human-associated habitat; material: faeces | place: Denmark | collected 2008/2010 ... | reverse complement strand
TCATTATGGGCGTTCGCCGTATAAGCTGGAATTTGTGCAAGCACATTCCAGCTTGCACGGCTCATTGCTTCGCGAGCAGCTCATATGCCAGAATTTCATTCTGGCATTGTCGCGGCGCTCCTTGAGAACCCATATAAAGTTCACAGCTCGTGCAAGCACGACTGTGAACTTTCCATGCCTTCTCTCATCGCTGCTCGCGCAAAAAAGGCAGAACCGCTTTCCAGCTGGTTCTGCCTTTAAAATCATAATATAAACACGCCGGAAATCTTTTATTACCGACGCCTGTTGTATGTTCGCTGACATGATTCATTCATATAATCCTGTCTGCTGGTCTTGAAAAGTGGTGTCCCCAATTCAACGCCTCAATTAATATAACATAAGCTGGCTTAATTTACAACTACCAGCCCTGTATATTAATCTCTGACAGTCTCACTTCTTTGTATTCCTGATTAATATACATTCTTATCTGTTCCACCTCATCATCTGAAAATGACGCAGCTTTTTCATTATAATACACATCGATTGTGTAACTGTCATCTTCGTTACTTTCTGCTGTCACATAGAATTCTGCTGGTCCGAACATTGTTTCAAGTTCTTTTGTGGCTTCACCGCATAAGCTGCCAACATAATTCTCGTCAATATCTACATCATCATGCTCATCATAAGCAAAATCCATCTGTGGATTATAACCTTTTCTCATCACTGACTGTCCCTCTAAAGAAGTGGCTGCATCTGTTCCAATACCAGACTGTAAAACGTAAGTGCTTTCCTCAACACCTGTGTTACTGATTTTGCTTGCATTACCCTCACACGCGCAAAGAAACGCCACCCATGTACACAAGAATACAACACATGAACATATACGCAAAACAAAAGACATAGAACATAAGCCTCCGTGTTTCATAGCAAATTTCATAACAATCACCTCTGCCTATATTCTATGCCTTTTTTAATATAAATAAAAGTCCCGTTACCGCTCATTCCTCCAGGCCTCAACAACCCCGCCGATAAAGCCGGGAAGAAGTCCGAAATATCCAACGAATGTAAACATCCATTCCGTTCCCCTGAATGCAAATATGCTTACAACTGCCCACACTACGAAGCCGATTGCACACCATGCAAGGGTGTTAAGAAGAAGAAACAGATATTCATATTTCTTTTCAGTTAAATGAGTATTTTTACAAATGTTCAGAAGCATTTTCATCAAAACCTCCCTTCGTATCAAGAGCAAATATTACCCATTCTGCAATGTTAGTTGCATGGTCTCCTATTCTCTCAAAATACTTGGCAACCATAAGAAGATCTGCAGCCTGCTCACCATTGGCTGAATCTGCCTGTATCATTGCAATAAGGTCATCTCTTACCTTTTCAAAAAGGTCATCTACCACATCATCATATGCTATAACTTTTCTTGCCTTGTCCATGTCCTTCTCAACATAAGCTTCAATACTTCTGATTAACATAAGCATTGTCTCAGAAGCCATCTGGTTGATATGCTCTAACTTCTTTATGTATGGCTGGTTGGCAAGTTTAATAGTTATCTCACCGATATCTGCTGCCTGGTCACCAATTCTTTCCATATCAGTAACCATCTTTAAAGCTGCTGTAATTGTTCTTAAATCCTTAGCAACCGGCTGCTGCTGGATAAGAAGATTAAAGCAGATACTCTCAATAGTCTTCTGCTCCCTGTCAATCTCCTCGTCCTGAATCATAACCTTTTTAGCAAGCTCTGCATCCTGTTTTACAAGCGCATCAACTGCCTTTCGTATAGAATCTTCAATTGCAGAGCCCATCTTCATCATTTCTTTATTAAGTCTGTCAAGCTGTTCGTCAAATTTACTTCTCATCATCCAAACCTTCCTGTGATATAATCTTCTGTCCTCTTATCCTGTGGGTAAGAGAATATCTGCTTAGTATCTCCAAACTCAACCATTTCTCCTACAAGGAAAAATGCTGTCTGATCCGAAACTCTCGTTGCCTGCTGCATGTTATGTGTTACCACGATTACTGTGTATTTCTTCTTTAAGTCTTCCATCAGTTCCTCAATCTTGGCTGTAGATATAGGGTCAAGAGCTGATGTCGGCTCATCCATAAGAAGAACTTCAGGCTGTACCGCAAGAGCTCTTGCTATGCAGATTCTTTGCTGCTGTCCACCTGAAAGACCCATGGCCGATTTTTTCAATCTGTCCTTAACCTCATCAAATATAGCTGCTCCACGGAGACTCTCCTCGACTATCTGGTCAAGTCTTTTCTTATCTCTTATTCCATGAACTCTTGGGCCATAAGCGATGTTATCGTATATGCTCATAGGAAAAGGATTAGGCTGCTGGAATACCATTCCAACCTTCTTTCGAAGGATTGTAGTATCAACTGACGGGTCATATATATCCTCACCATCAAGAAGCACCTTGCCATCTATTCTTACACCGTCAACCAAGTCGTTCATACGGTTTAATGTCTTTAAAAATGTTGATTTACCACAGCCAGATGGTCTGATAAATGCTGTCACTGCATTTTCCTGTATATCCATGTTCACATCCTTAAGGGCATGATTTTCACCGTAATACAGGTTCAGATTTTCAACTTTAACTTTAATCTTATTACTCATATATTCCTCCCAATTAGTGCTTTTCGAGCTTCTTAGCGAGCCTCTTTGTACCAAAATTAATAAGAAGTACAATTACAAGAAGTACAACCGCTATGCCGAATGCCACCTCAAATTCACCCTTGCTTGCGCTTAAATAAAGCTGGATTGTAAGTGTTCCGCCCGAATGAAATATTTTCTCAAGAAATGCATCGAAAGTCTTTGGAAGAAGATGTGCACTTCCTGCTGTAAAAAGCAATGCTGCTGATTCACCAATAATTCTTCCTATTGCAAGGATTACTCCTGTTACAATTCCAGGCATTGCTGACGGAAGAAGAATTGTTCTGATTGTGTACCATTTACCTGCGCCTAAACCTACCGCTCCTGTTCTGAAGCTGTCAGGTACAGTCTTTAACGCTTCCTGTGTGTTTCTTGTAACAAGCGGAAGCACCATTAATGTAAGTGTAAGAGAACCTGTCAGAAGTGAATATCCCATGTGACATAACTGTCCGAAGAAAAGCATACCAAACAGACCAAATATAATTGATGGAATTCCTGCAAGTGTCTCTGTTGCAAATATTATAACTGTAACAAGCTTTCCCGGCTTGGCGTACTCATTTAAATAAATCGCAGCACCTACACCGATTGGCGTTGTAATTATCATAGTAAGTAATATTATTATCAATGTGTTCAGAATATTACCGGCAATTCCCACAGTTCCGTGAAGAATTGATGTAACACCTGTAAGAAATGCCCAGTTTACACGCCTTGCGCCCTTTGCGAACACATATATAATAATTCCTAAAAGCAGGAGAACTGAAAATGCTGCACACACATATATCGCTGAGTATACTGCAATCTCTTCCGGATGCCTTTTCTTAGCTTTAAGATTATCCATTTGCTTTCTCCCCTTTCTTCTGCATAAATGTAATTATCAGGTTAATAATCATTATGAAAATGTAAAGAACAAGTCCTACTGTGAAAAGAACCTGTCTGTGTACTCCATCTGCATAACTCATCTCACTTACAATCTGTGTTGTAAGAAATCTGACTGAGTTAAACGGAAGCGGAAGATTTACTGAACCACCGGCTACCAGATTAATAGCCATTGCCTCACCTAAGGCTCTTCCTATACCTAATACGATACCTGTTATAATTCCTGACTTGGCTGCTGGAACTACAACCTTGAATATTGTCTGTATCTTAGTTGCTCCAAGAGCAAGTGATGTTGCTCTTAAATTCATTGGAACTGCCCTGATTGCTGACGCGCTCATATTGATAACTGTTGGAAGTATCATAATTGCAAGCACCAGCACTGCAGCCAGGAGGTTAGCTCCTCCTGTGTACTGATGTGTTGTGGAATTCACGAATACATACTTTTCTAATTTATAAAGGAGGGGGTTTAATAGCATTAATCCGAGAAGTCCGTATATAACAGAAGGAATTGCTGCAAGTAATTCAACCGCCGGCTGAACTACTGCTGCAAGTTTTTTCCCTGCTATCTCTGTTAAAAATACTGCTGTTAATAATCCAATTGGAACTCCGAGAAGAATCGCAAGTGTTGTTCCTACTATTGATGAAAGAATTATGTATACAATTCCATATGCAGGCGGTGTAGCAGTTGGCGCCCATACTGTTTTAAAGAGCAAGTCTGCTATTCCGACACTTTTAAGACTCTCTGTTCCTTTTATAAACATATAGATGGTAATGGAGCAGACTGCCAGGATAGCTACTACCGCACATATAAGGAATATAAACCGTGCCACGCTTTCACTTGCATGCTTTGACTTTTTATTACCTTTTAAAGAACCATTTGCTGTTACCTTAACAGCTGCTGGTGTTTTATTTATTCTATTCATACCAACATTTATAACCTCTTCCATGTCAATCTCTCCATTCAGAATCTATATTTACCGGCTTACTCTGGGAGGATTAAGCCAACTCCCTTGATAACCTTCTTACCAGCTTCAGACTTTACGAAGTTAAACCAAGTCTGAACAAGCTCACTCTGTGATGAAACAGAACCCTTAGTAGCCATTACAAATGGTCTTGAAAGTGTATACTTACCGGCCTTAATGTTATCCTCTGTTGCATCTACACCATCAAGCTTTAAAGCTGCAACTGTCTTATCAACTACATCTAATGAAACATATCCGATTGCACCTGGAGTTGCTGCTACCTTGGCAAGTACAGCACCTGTACTGTCAAGTTCCTGTGCATAAGCACATTTATTCTTAACTTCAAGAAGTTCCTCAAATGCTCCTCTTGTACCAGAAGCTGCCTCTCTGCCGATTACTACGATAGCTTCGTCTGAACCGCCGAGATCCTTCCAGTTAGTAATCTTACCTGTGTAGATATCTGTGAGCTGCTGCTTTGTTACATTAGTAACTTTGTTGTTCTTATCAGTAATCATTGCGATACCATCAATTGCTACGATGTTCTCCTCAATACCTGCTGACTTTTCTTTATCAGATAAAGCTCTTGAAGCGTTACCAATATCAACTGCTCCGGATGTTACTGACTCAATACCTGCGCCTGAACCTGTATATTCTGTTGTTACTGTTACATTAGGATATTCTTCCATAAATGCTTCCATGAGAGCACCACACATCTTTTCCATTGATGTACTTCCTGCTAACTGAATCTTTCCTGAAAGCTCCTTAGTTGTACCTCCGTTTGCTGAGCCATCTCCATTTGATGATGTACCTGTTCCACAGCCTGCTAATGCTGCAAGGCCTAATGTTGCTGTTAATGCAACTGTAAGTAACTTTTTAATTCCTTTTCTCATAACTTTCGTTACCTTCCTCTTTTTTTATTTGCAAGCATTAACAGAAGATTTTCATAGGGGCTTGAATCAGTTTCCTGACCGAATGATATGTGAGTCGTCTCAAAAAAGAAAACCCTCTGCATCTGCTTGCAGAGGGTATGTTATCAATGTTATGTAAAATGCATAATCTCGTGTTCGTAAAGTTTTTGTAAAATGTATGTGATTGATTATTTTATTTAGACATACAGCAGTATCTGTATCATCCTTAAAATCGTGCCGTTTTTCATAATTTCTTCATGATTACCATTGAGAATATTGATATATAATATATTTTATAAATTATATTGACATATACTTTTCGTATTGTTATTATATATTGCACATTGATGCATCATTTTATATTTTAACTATATCTCACATATGAAACATTTAAGAAAGGCGACATATGAATAATAACAACCGCACTACTCACCAGAAAGATGTCTCTCTTAAGACTTTCTGGCGCGATAATGAACATTTTGCAGACCTTTTCAATGCTACTGTCTTTAATGGCAGGCAGGTGCTTAAGCCTGATAAGCTTACTGAGATGGACACTGATGTTTCTGCTACTATCCAGTCTAAAAGTTACAATGAATCTATTACAAGAAACAGAGATGTTGTAAAGAAGATGTCAGACGGCGTAGAGTTTAATATTCTCGGTCTTGAGATTCAGGATAAGACACATTATGCCATGCCTTTGCGAACCATGACCTATGACGCACTTGGCTACATAAAGGAATACAACGACATCAAGAAACAACATAAGCTAAATAAAGATTCTTTCAGCTCTCCAGAAGAGTTTCTGTCTGGGATTGACAAATCTGACCGCTTCCACCCTATCATCACGCTCGTTTTATACTATGGTGATTCATTATGGGATGGCCCATCATGCCTCGCTGACATGATGGTTTCCATGCCTGATAATATCAAGGCTTACTTCTCCGACTATAAGTTAAATCTGGTTCAGATACTTGATTCTGATAAATATACATTTTATAATGAAGATGTAAGAGATGTGTTTAATATTGTAAGAAACATATATAACGATGATTTCGAATCAATATATCGTGAATACGAATCCCGCAATGTAGATATTGATGTAATGGAACTGATATGCAGCATAACCTCAGTTCCAAAGCTTATGGACTTATGTACAGATAATGAACAAGGAGGGACTGTCAATATGTGTGAAGCAATGAAACGATTTCAGGCTGAATGTGAAAGCAAAGGTATGAAAGAAGGTATCGAACAAAGCAATATACACGCTATCATCTCCATGCTCGAATTCGGCATAACCAAAGAACAGATATTAACCAAGTACACTAAGGAGGATTTAGAAAGAGCAGAAGCTGCTATAGCTGATAACAACTAATTAAAAATATTTAATAAATTATGGAGGATAATTAAATGAAAAAGAATATTATTATTGGGATTTTAACATTTTTTCTTTGTATATCTCTTGTATTAAATATTTTTCTTTTTATTAACAACTCTAATAGTAGTAGTAATGAACAACCCATTATTAATCGAAAATATATTGGTAATTGGATTTCCGAAAATTATGTTCTTGATATTAATAGTGATAACACTTTTTTGATATATCAAACTGAAAATGATACATCTTATATAAAACATGCAAATTCCGGATACATAGAAAATAACATAATGATATACGAAAATACTTATGATGAATATGAAGACTATTATGCTAAATATCCATATAGTGTGGATAAAAATGGAGAACTTGTCAGTAGTGAAAGATATAAAAAAGAATTATCACTTTCTGAAATAACATTATCCCCATTATCAAGTGTAACTACAAAAGAAATAAACCTGATTGCTAGTAATGTCTTAGAGGTGGATGGAAGAAAATATAAACGAACAAATTAATTGTATTTCTTATTTTAATAAATAAAGTGTGTAGTAATATTGACAAGTTACACACTTTATTTATTAACTTTAATGATAAAATAACTCATCGTCTATTAACTGGCTTATTTTATCTGATACTTTTATAGATTTCCGGTCTTCTGTCCCTGAACAATCCCCAGCTCACGCGAAGGTCGGCATCTGCGTCAAGGTCGGATTCCCCATAGACAATTTCTTCCTTGTCTCTTGATGCCTGTGTTACTATCTCGCCTGTTGCATCCGTTACAAATGAAGAACCATAGAATATAAGTGATGACTCCTGATGTCCGTTGGCTTCAGACGGTGCAACCTTCTCCTCACCGATACGGTTGGCAGCTACTACAGGAACTATATTGCACGCTGAATGTCCCTGCATACATCTTCTCCAGTGCGGCATGCTGTCAACCTCAAGAATCGGCTCTGAGCCAATCGCTGTCGGATAGAAAAGGATTTCTGCTCCCTGTACCGACATTCCTCTGGCTGTCTCTGGAAACCACTGATCCCAGCATATTCCTACTCCAATTCTCGCATATCTTGTATCCCACACCTTAAAACCTGTATCTCCCGGTGTGAAATAGAACTTTTCCTGATAATAATGGTCATCAGGAATATGTGTTTTTCTGTATATTCCAAGAACACTTCCATCTGCGTCAATAACTGCAACAGTGTTATAGAACACATTTATATCTCTTTCATAAAAGCTTATTGGAAGCACAACCTGCAGCTCGGCTGCCACCTTCTGAAAATGCTTCACAGCCGGATTCTCATCAACAGATGTTGCAAATGCGTAATAATCATAATTTCTCTCCTGACAGAAATACTGTCTTTCAAAGAGTTCAGGAAGCAGTATTATCTGTGCACCGTTAGCTGCTGCCTCACGAACCATTTTATCAGCCTTTGCAATGTTCTCTTCTACCGACCGTGAACACTGCATCTGTATGCCTGCATACTTTACATTTCTCACACTATTTTACCTCCGGAATCTGTTGTGTAATACAGTGGATATTGCCTCCACCGACTATTATATCTCTTGCATATATCCCGACTATCTTTCTGTCTGGAAATGCTTCTTTAAGCACATTTATTGCAAGACTGTCCGCCTCATCATCAAACTGCGGCACTATGACTGAGTCATTGGCAATATAGAAATTAACATAAGACGCAGCAAGACGCTCGCCTGCTTCTCTCATGTCCTCGCCTTCCTCAAATTCAAAGCCATTAAGTTCTTCCTCAGTTATGCACACAGGTTTCTTAGGAATAAGCATTTTTCTTACTTTAATGTGTCTTCCTTTGGCATCAGTTACATTTTCAAGAACAGAAAGACAAGCCTTGCTCATCTCATACTGCGGGTCGTTCTCATCATCTGTCCATGCAAGTACAACCTCTGCGGGTGCTGTAAATGCGCATACATTATCCACATGTTCGTTAGTCTCATCATTATATATTCCACATGGAAGCCAGATTATCCTGCTCACATTGCAGTACTGCTTTAATTTATTCTCAATCTGTACCTTAGTAAGTTCAGGATTTCTTCCCTTACTCAGCAGACAGCTTTCAGTAACAAGCATTGTTCCTTCGCCATCTGTATGTATTGAACCACCTTCAAGAACAAATGGTGCTGCATTATATCCCTGACAGCCAAGATAAGACATAAACTGTCCGGCTACAAGGTTGTCATTGTCCCAGTCCGCGTACAGTCCGTCATATGTTCCGCCCCACGCATTAAATTCCCAGTTAATTCCACGCAAATCACGCGCTTCATATGGTGTATCCACATTTCCACTCACAACGAATGTAGGACCTGTATCTCTTGCCCATGCATCGTCTGTATCCATGACTACAAGCCTGACAGTTTCCGGTAGCATCTTTGCTGCTTCCTCTTTTCTACCTTCTGATACAATCATGTATACCTGCTCGCTTTCACTGATTACAGACGCTATCTGTGCAAATGCTTTCTTAGCCGCCTTTGCTCCATAAGCCCAAGACCCCGGTCTTTCCGGCCATATCATAATGCAGCCCTGATGTCTTTCAAATTCAGCAGGCATGCGAAAACCATCTGCTGCCGGAGTACTGTTAATATAATCCATATCTATAATCTCCCTTTGAAATCTTCATAGCCAAAATGCTTCCATACCTTACATTCCCCATCACTATCCATAATTACAATATCCGGCAGCGGGATTCCATTAAATGTGTTGTTCTTAACCATTGAATATATAGCCATATCTTCAAATACGAGTCTGTCCCCGACATTGATTTCCCTGCTAAATTGATAATCACCTATGATATCTCCTGCAAGACATGTATAAGATGACAGTCTGTATCTGTATCTTCCATTCTTCGCCGGTTTCCATATACCTTCTTTTACGTCCATATCAAAATTAATCTCTATGTCCTTATCAATTCCATACTCATCTTCCATGTCCGATATTTTCAATCCACCACGAAGAGGCGGTGTATATGGCATTTCCAGTACATCTGGCATATGACACGCTGCAGATGCATCAAGTATAAGAGTTGTTATTCCATTTTCAACTTTATCAAGAACTGTAGTCACAAGATATCCTGCATTAAGTGCAACAGCTTCCCCCGGTTCAACATACACCTGTACATCATATTTCCTTCTAACATGACTGATACATTTTTCAAGAGTTTCAATGTCGTAATCTTCACGGGTTATATGATGTCCGCCGCCAAAATTAACCCACTTCATATCTTTCATGAGAAATCCGAATTTCTCTTCAACAGCCTTTAATGTTGCCTCTAAGTCATCTGAATTCTGCTCACATAATGTATGAAAATGTATTCCTTCCATACCTGATAACACATCAGGTTCTTCCTCAAGTGCAGCTTTCAGGTTCTTAAGTGTAACTCCAAGTCTGCTGCCCGGCGCGCATGGGTCATATATTGCATGGTCACCCTGTGTAGAAAACTCTGGATTAACTCGAAGTCCAAAGCTTACTCCAGCCTCAATACATCTGGCTTTATGCTTCTTTAACTGTGAAACTGAGTTAAAGACAACATGGTCACATATATTTACAAGCTCATCCATATCCTCATCAGTAAATGCCGGTGCAAATACATGATTTTCTTTTCCCATACACTCAGCACCAAGTCTGGCTTCATATATTCCACTTGCCGTAGTTCCGCTTATATATTTTCCAATCAGCGGATATTCTGCATATGCTGAAAATGCTTTCTGCGCCAGCAGTATGTGGCAGCCGGTATCTTCTTCCACTTTATGAAGTATCTCAAGATTATGAATAAGCATTTTTTCATCTATTACATATGCCGGTGTCTTTAACTCATCAAATCTCATAATTAACCTCTCTTTTTAGTCTACTAAAACAGGATTTTCATCGACAACCCATGGGAGACCGTACTTATTAAGCGCATCCATGTATGGATCCGGATCAAATTCATCTGTTGTGAATACTCCCGGCTTGTTCCAGAGTCCCTTTGCAACAAGCATTGTACCAATCATAGCAGGTACGCCTGTTGTATATGAAATAGCCTGTGAACCTACCTCACGGTAACATTCCTGATGGTCGCACACATTGTAAATATATACCTTCTTCTCCTTGCCGTCTTTGATACCTGTGAAGATACAGCCAATATTAGTCTTACCTACTGTTCTTGGTCCAAGTGAAGCAGGGTCTGGAAGAAGTGCCTTTAAGAACTGGATTGGAACAATCTCCTGTCCGTTGAATTCAACCGGGTCAGTTCTTAACATTCCGACATTCTCAAGGCATTTCATATGTGTAAGATAGCTCTGTCCAAATGTCATGAAGAAACGTATTCTCTTAACATGCGGAATATTAGCAGCAAGTGCCTCTATTTCCTCATGGTGAAGCAGGTACATATCCTTCATTCCTACTCCCTCAAAATTGTACTCTCTCTTTATTGACATAGCAGGAATCTCAACCCAGTGACCATCCTCCCAGTATGAGCCGGGTGCTGATACCTCACGAAGATTAATCTCCGGGTTAAAGTTAGTTGCAAACGGATATCCATGGTCGCCGCCGTTGCAGTCTAATATATCAATTGTATGTATCTCATCAAAATAGTGTTTCTGTGCATAAGCTGTGAATACGCTTGTTACACCTGGATCAAAACCAGTTCCTAAAAGTGCTGTAATTCCGGCTTCTTTATATTTTTCTCTGTAAGCCCACTGCCATGAATAGTCAAAATATGCTGTAAATCCGAGACGCTTGCATCTCTCCTCATATACCTTTCTCCACTCAGGATTGTCTGTATCCTCACACTCGTAATTAGCAGTATCAACATAAGGAACTTTACATGCAAGACATGCATCCATAATCGTAAGATCCTGATATGGAAGTGCCACATTAAGAACTACATCCGGCTTGAATTCATTGATAAGCGCAATAACCTCATCTGTGTTGTCAGCATCAACCTTTGCTGTTGTGATGTTAGTACTTGTCTTACCCTTCAATTCGTCTGCTAATTTGTCACATTTGCTCACTGTTCTGCTCGCTATGCACAAGTCTGAAAACACCTCGCTCACCTGACATATCTTGTGGATTGCTACTGAAGCAACTCCTCCGCAACCAATTACTAATACTCTGCTCATCTTTCTTCCTCCTGTTCTAATAATTCTTCAACATACTTTGGCAGCATGAATGCACCTGTATGAAGATTAGTTGTGTAATATTCTGTATGTATATTTCTTCTCTTCCACTCTGCCGGCTTAAAATCCTTAAGCGGATGATATTTCTTTGACGCAAATCCAAACAGCCAGTATCCTGACGGACTTGTAGGTATATGTGCCTGATACACACGGCTTATTGGAAATGTATGGAATACCTTTCTGTGCATGCTTCTGCACGCATCCTCATCCTCATCATAGAACGGACTTCCATGCTGGTACACAAGTATTCCGTCCTCCTTAAGTGCCTTATAACAGTTACCATAGAATTCCCTTGTAAACAGTCCCTCACTCGCACCAAACGGGTCTGTTGCGTCATTAATTATAAGGTCATACATATCCTGCTTGGAGCGTAAAAACCTTAATGCATCTGAATTATAAATGTGTACTCTCCCATCTTCTAATCCTACTGCCGTCTCTGGAAAATACTCCCTGCACACATCAACAAACATGTTGTCCTGTTCGACTATGTCTATATTTTCGATATTGTCATACTGTAACAGTTCCTTTGATACACCGCCGTCACCACCACCGATTATCAATACATTTTTAACATCAGGATGGACTGACATTGGCACATGCACCACCATCTCGTTATAGATGAAACAATCCTGTTCTGAAAATATAACACTTCCATTAAGTGTCAGGAATTTTCCGAACTCTGGCGACTGAAATACATCTATTCTCTGATAGTCGCTCTCGCCAGAAAACAGTTGTTTTTCAACCCTGATATCAAACTTCACATGTGGTGAATGAAGTTCTGAAAACCAAAATTCCATAGAAACTTTCTCCCTTCTATATTTGACCGATTGAACAAATCGGACATTTACATTCTTAATACATTCAGTGTCTGCAATGTTGAATCTTCCATTCCCTGCATTGAACAGCCCTTCTCTACTGAATACTGAATATAGTCTATTATCTCGTCTGTAATTTCTTCACCCGGCGCAAGTATAGGAATTCCTGGTGGATATGCCATTACGAACTCCCCTGATATATGTCCTGCTGCCTCACGGATTGGAACTTTAATCTTATCGGCATAGAAGGCTTCCTGTGGTGAAGCAAGTACCCTTGGAAGCAGCATTTGTCTGTCTACTTCAAAGCGTTTTTCTTCTTTTGAATACAAACGGCTGATTTCAGCCAATGCTCCGACAAGTCTTTCTATATCCTGTATTCTGTCACCAATTGATATGTACGCCATTATATTTCCAATGTCGCCGAATTCTATCTGGATATCATACTCATCTCTTAAGATATCATACACCTCAATTCCATCAAGTCCGATATCCCTTGTATAAACACAAAGCTTGGTAACATCATAATCATAGACTGTTCCACCATTAATCAATTCTTTTCCGTATGCATAATAACCGCCTACCATATTAATCTCATCTCTTGCATACTGTGCCCACTCGCTTACCTTTGCAAATGACTGTCTGCCGCGCAGGGCAAGATTTCTTCTTGATATATCAAGGCTTGTCATAAGAAGATATGACGCACTCGTTGTCTGCGTAATATTAATAATTGTCTGTACATAATCAGCATTCATACCATTATTGGTAAGAAGGATTGAACTCTGCGTAAGCGAACCGCCTGACTTATGCATTGATATTGCTGCAAGGTCTGCTCCTGCTTTCATTGAATTCATAGGAAGGTTATCACCAAAATACAGATGTGTTCCATGTGCCTCATCAGCAAGCACCTTAAGTCCATATGAATGTGCTATATCACATATTCCTTTAATGTCTGAACAGATTCCATAATATGTAGGATTGTTCACCAAAACCGCCACCGCATTCGGATGCTCCTGTATTGTCTTTTCAACCTGCTGCACAGTTACTCCAAGCACTATTCCAAGCTTTGCATTAATTTCTGTATTAAGATAAACAGGAATCGCACCACACAGAATCAATGCATTAATTACGCTTTTATGCACATTTCTTGGAACGATAATCTCATCTCCAGCCTTACATACAGATAACACCATGTTCTGTACTGCCTGCGTAGTTCCTCCTACCATGAAAAATGCGTGTTCTGCCCCAAATGCTTCTGCTGTGAGCTCCTCTGCCTCCTTGATAACAGAAACAGGGTGGCACAGGTTATCAAGTGGCTTCATTGAATTAACATCTATTCCAACACATCTTTCTCCAAGTAAATCTACCAGTTCTGGGTTGCCCCTTCCTCTCTTATGTCCCGGAACATCAAACGGAACAATTCTTTTCTTTCTGAATTTCTCAATTGCTTCGTAAAGCGGCGCACTCGCCTGTCTTTTTAAGTCCATATTTCCCCCTTAAACGCAGTTTAGGCGTGATTGATTCTAAATCAATCACGCCTGTATAATCATATTCTATCTTATTTTCCTGATTACTGTATGTATACAAATACAGAGAATCTGACCTTTCAGAGTTTATCCAAGTAAGTCACTGTTACCGCTCTTATTGACCGTTTCACAAGATGATATGCTCTCTCGCATGATAATTTAAAAATCAACTTATAAAATTTGAGCTTCTAACTCAATCAATAATGTGTGCCCTAGTCACACTCGGCAACCGACCCGCCCGTCCGCAAGGCTTAACATGTAAACATGTGGTCTGTATTTGCGATATCTTTTTATATCCAAAATACTTTCTAAAATATAATATAACTATCTGCTGGTGTCAATAACATTTTTATATTTACTCCATATTTTACCTGAACTTTTCGAATATATTACATTATTACCCCTAAAAGCTAAAGACATTATCTTATCTCATATTCCTGTATTAAACACTGGTGTTCCTTATTGTCCTTATCATAATTGATTGCAACCAGTAATATATCTCCAGTATACCCTTCAATTGTTGCAGGATATTTTTTATCTATTATCTGTTTCATTGCAGTATCAGCATTCTGATTCCACTTCAATTCTACCACAATCGCTGGATAATCCATTTTATATTCCGGTTTTGGCAAAAACACAAAATCTGCAAATCCTCGTCCGGTTGGCAATTCTCGAATCGGTTTAAAATAATATTGCATTGCACTAAGATATGCAATTGCTAATACACTGCTCAAAGAATTCTCATTGTTATATTGTATAACTGATACATATTCGTTATGAATCTTTTCTATCTGTTCTGCAACTGCATTTTCATTCTTATCCAGTGTAGCATTGAGCAATTTCTCTGAATTCTGCCAGAATCCAAGCATTTCATTCCACTTTCTGCTCTCTACTGCTGCAGTAAGCTCCTGCCTGATTTCTTCATTTGGAACAAATGCCATGCTATTAGTCTGGTCATACGCCAGATATCCAAGATGAATCATATAAGTCAATACATCATCTTTACTCTTAATATTCAAAGTATCATTCTTAAATGTACCTGTGTTAACTTTGACTTCAGCCCCGGATATCATTGCAATAATGGCTGTTTTCAAGCCATCATAATTCATATTAATAAGCGGCACAATTGCTTCATAAGAAGCTGTCTCGGACCAGTAGCTTTTAAATTCTCCTTTTAGCATAACACTTACAACGGCTCTTGGATTATATACCTGATAATCTCTTAGCAGATACCCATCATACCACATTTTTACTTTGTCAAAATCCTGATTATATTCTCTTGCAAGCCCTCTGACCTCATCTTCAGTAAACCCAACATACTGTGCCAGATTACTTGGGCTTAACATAGTAAATTCATCAAAATTATTAAGTGCTGATTGCGTCTTTTCCTTTTTCATCGGAAGAATCCCTGTCAGATATGCCAGTTGTATATATTTAGTAGGTTCTGTTCCCTTAAACATCCCCCTTAAAAAGTTAATATAATCTTCCTGCACATTTTTATTAGCAGCTTCATCTCTTATCAAAACATCCCATTCATCAATAATTACAATAAACTTATTTCCTGTCTCCGCATTAATTATCGCCAATGCTTCTGGCAATGAAACAATATCACTCTTCAATACACCAGGATAACATTCTTTTAATTCTGAAATTGTCTTTTCTGAAATGTATGATATAAGATTCTCTGCTTTACCTGCTGGTTCCAGACACCACTGAATATCCAGATGTATCACATCATACTTATTCAAATGTTTCTTAAAATCTGGTGATTTACTAACTTCCAGCCCCGAAAACATTTTCTCTGAATTGCAGCCCTTACTATAGTATGCTGTGAGCATATTTGCAGTAATTGACTTTCCAAAACGACGCGGTCTGCTATTGCATATAAATGCATCTGATGACGCCAGTACACTGTTCGTATAATTAATCAATCCACTTTTATCAATATAAATTCTTGCATTTAACGCTGCCTGAAACGCAGAATTATCCGGATTCACAAACATTCCCATAGAGCCAGCCCCCTTCTCACAAAACAAATCATCTATAAATATTATACATGCAATCTCTCATTGTGCAAATATTTATTCTAAACACCAGCTCTTTTTACCATACAACTTCCGTGCTACCGCAAATGCTTCCTCAGGAATCCCCATTTCTCTATACATTTCCTTCCAGTCCTCTGTAAGTTGTCCTTTTAATTCAAGCTGTGTTTTCCTGTTTATACCCGAAAATACCCCAAACCATTTACGGACATCCGGATTGCTTTTGTAAAAGCTGCCACCCTCACGCTTTATCTGCATGTCCATAACTGCTGTTATCTGTAACATAAGATGCAATTCACCGGTTACATCAGACGCCTCCATGAGAACATCAGGTCTTTTGTTGTAAAAGTCCATAAAGTACTGCATAGCACCCTTTGTATCCTCTTTTGCAAGAAAAGACGACAAAACTGCTTTCAGCTCCCTTGTTTCGGCTTTTTCGCCAACCATTCCAACCTTGCATTCCTTTACATTGATATTGTTTACTCTCACCCACACAAGCAATAAGAATTCAGATATAAAGCCAAACACACGCCTGTGGTATGAATCCTTATCAGTCTCCATATCAATGCGTTTCTGAACCTCAAAGAATATCGTAAACAGCCACTCAGCATATTTATCAAAAAGCTCTTTAGAAGTGACTATCATATTTCCAAAATATGTCTCATTGCCATTAACAAGCTGTATAAATGTATCATAATACTCGGGATATAATTCCTTAATAACTTCACCTGTCATGTCAAGCGCAGTTACATTATGATTAGCAGAAAATCCGTAATGATATGAATTATTAAGAACGACTCTCTTGGTTGTAACAAGTTCGTACTCCTTAAAAATCTGCTCATACTGCTTTTCATTCATAATATGCTCGTTCTCATCAATAAGATATCTTCTGTAATGGCATGTTCCAACATAATTAATATCATGCACATTTTTCCATATCCAATATAATCCTGTAAGTTCACTATAATAACCGTTAAGAGCCGATATATTATCTCCTGTATCGTCCCTGAGATACCCCAGTGGTGAATTAATTGCTGTACCTACCTGAAGCGGCACATACATATTATCATCAGGCTTTGTAAAATGTTTATGTGTAAGTGTGTAAATTGTTAAGTCCATATTCACCCTTTATGCCAGAAATCCACAGGCTCATACTCCTGCAGTTTTGCAAGAAATCCAAGTTTTCCAAGCTCCTCCTGAATTAAATCCAGCGTCTGTTCGTCATCAGCAACAATTGTATGATAATGATATCCTGATGTCACATTCATCAATAAGCTGCTCTTTCCATTTGCAATTTCCTCAAGATATTTCCTGATATCACGTCTTGAATGGATATTCATCTCCGCTCTTATAACACCATATACCTTGTGATACACAAAAACGTCTCTTATCCATCCACCCATGTCAACTATTGCTCCAAGCTCTGTTTCCACCTCATCATCTTCATGTTTAACCTTAAGTATGCGGCTGTACTCCTGCTTATCATTAAGCACATAGCCTCTGTTAGTTGAGAAAACATCTATATTCTTCGCGCGGATAAGTGCTATATCCTGCACTATAACCTGCCTGCTTACATCTAATATCTGTGCAAGCTGTGTACCCGGCACTGGACTTGACGAATGTTTTAATATATCTACTATCTGATTTCTTCTCTCTTCTCCATTCATTGCTACAACTCCCCAGTTCACCCCGACAATGATTACTCCTGTACAGGATGAAGATTTTTTAATGAAATGTCCATAATTGGCGCAGAATGTGTAAGTGCACCACTTGATACAAAGTCTACACCAAGGTCAGTGATTTTTGCAATGTTTTCTTTAGTTACATTTCCAGAAACTTCAACTAAAGCTTTTCCACCAATTATATTCATAGCCTCTCGCATATCCTCATGACTCATATTATCAAGCATAATAATATCTGCACCTGCCTCAACAGCTTCACGCACCATTGAAAGGTTCTCAACTTCAACTTCTATCTTTCTTACAAATGGTGCATATTCCTTCGCCATTGTAACTGCCTGCTTAACTCCGCCTGCAGCACCTATATGGTTATCCTTAAGGAGTACTCCGTCTGTAAGATTATATCTGTGGTTATTACCACCTCCGATTCTGACAGCATACTTCTCAAATATACGGTTATTAGGTGATGTCTTTCTTGTATCAAGAAGCTTTGTCTTAGTTCCTGCAAGCAGCTTCGCAACACCATTAGTATATGTCGCTATTCCACTCATTCTCTGGAGATAATTAAGTGCTGTTCTTTCTCCACACAGAAGAACTCTTATATCTCCTCTTACAACTGCCATCTTCTGACCTTTCTTAACCTCATCCCCGTCTTTTGCAAAAAATGTAATCTCTACATCTTCATCAAGCAGTTCAAATGTTCTTGCAAATACCTGCAGACCACATATTATTCCATCCTGCTTGCATATAAGCTCGACTTCTCCAAGTTTTGGTTCTGGCATAACACTGTTAGTTGACACATCCTCACTTGTAATATCTTCTTTAAGTGCTCCAAGAATGAGCGGATCCACATTTAACTTTAAAGTAACTTTATCAAACATATCATTTCTCCATTTCTATATATTATGCATAATTCTTCTTCTGGCTTTCTTCATAGGCTTTATCTGCCTCTTCAATCTTTTTATTGACTAATTCTGCATATTCTCCGTCAATTTTCGACTCATCTGCATATTTTTCTGCATCAAATGTATCAAAATATGTAATCTCATCCTGTGTCGGTTTTACAACTGCATTTTTAGTAATATCAAGTGCTGCCCTCTTTGCAAACACAAGACTTTCAAGAAGTGAGTTGCTTGCAAGCCTGTTTCTTCCATGAACTCCGTTGCAGGCTGTCTCGCCTATTGCATACAGGTTATCCATTGTTGTTCTGCTCTCATGGTCTACCTTAATTCCTCCCATGAAATAGTGCTGTGCAGGAACAACCGGAATACACTCTTTTGACGGGTCATATCCCTTATCAATACAATACTGCACTATATTAGGAAAATGCGTTTTTAATTCTTCTTCAGGTATTGTCCTTAAATCTTCCCATACAAAGTCTGTATTGTCCTTTGCCATCTGTTTTCTAATCTCTTCTGTAAGCAGGTCTCTTGGTAGCAGCTCATTAACAAATCTTTTTCCATTCTTATCATAAAGCTTTGCGCCTTCGCCTCTTACTGATTCAGATATAAGAAAGCTCCTGTCTTCCTCTTTGTCAGAATAAAATGTTGTCGGATGAATCTGGACATAATTAATATCCTTTAATTCTACTCCATGCTTTATAGCAATTGCAATTGCATCTCCTGTAAGATGTCTGAAATTCGTTGAATGTCTGTATAAACCACCAATTCCACCTGTAGCAAGTACAACATCTGAAGCTTCTACCTTAATAAGCTCTCCATTTTCTGTCCTTATAACCGCACCAAGGCATCTGTTATCTCTGCTTATTATATCAAGCAGTCTTGTGTATTCCATAATTGTCACATTTGGAAGAGTTCTCACCTTCTCTAACAGATGGCTTGTTATCTCTTTTCCTGTAATATCTTCATGGAATATTATCCTGTTAGATGAATGAGCTCCTTCTCTTGTGTATGCAAGACTTCCGTCAGCCTCTCTTGCAAATCTTGCTCCACAATCGACAAGATCTTTTACTACATCTGCTGATGAACGGATCATTATTTCAACAGATTTCTTATCATTTTCATAATGGCCGGCTTTCATCGTATCTTCAAAATAACTTTCGTAATCTTCTTCACATTTTAGCATACACATACCGCCCTGTGCCAGAAATGAATCACTGCTCTCACAATCAGACTTTGTTATCATAAGAATCTTCTTATCGGCAGGCAGATTCATTGCCATATACAGACCAGAACAGCCACATCCGGCTATCAGCACATCTGTTTTAATTGTATTATTCATAGGATACCTCCATTCTTTCTGCGCTTACTACAATCTTACTTTGCAAGCTCAAGCATTCTTGTAAGCGGCTTCATTGCTTTCTTTGCAACTTCTTCATCTACAAACACTTCATTATTTTCCTGTTCAAGAACATCAAGCACCTTATCTAAGGTTACCATCTTCATGTTGACACATACCTGATCAGGCTTTAATGTATACAGTTTCTTGCCAGGTGCCTTTTTTCTTATCTCACCAAATACACCATCAACTGTTGCAATTATGAATTCCTTACAATCTGTATCTACAACATAATCAATAATTCCTGATGTACTACCTATGTAATCAGCATATTTTAATACTTCCTCTGTACATTCAGGGTGTGCTGCAAGCTTTGCCTGTGGATATTTCTTCTTAGTTTCAACGACCATATCCTCTGTTATTGCAACATGTCTTGGACAGAAGCCTTTATTAAGAATCACATTTTTCTCTGGAACCTGCTTCGCAACGAATCTTCCAAGATTCTGGTCAGGAATAAAGAAAATGTTTTTATTAGGAAGGTTCTTTACAATCTTTACTGCATTTGATGATGTCACACAGACGTCTGAATAAGTCTTTAACTCTGCTGTTGAATTGATGTAACAGACAACTGCAAGGTCATCATACTGTTCACGCATCTTAAGAATTTCTTCCTTAGTTGCCATATGTGCCATTGGACAATCAGCACCTGGCTCTGGCATAAGCACCTTCTTTTCCGGATTAAGAATCTTAGCACTCTCACCCATGAACTCAACACCCGCAAATACTATAATATCCTGATCTACCTTAGTAGCTACCTTGCTAAGATAGAATGAATCCCCAACATAATCAGCAACTTCCTGAACATCTTCATCTACATAATAATGTGCAAGAATAACTGCATTCTTCTCTTTTTTCAACTTTAAAATATCACTTGTAACTGACATATTGCTTCTCCAATCGTTAAGGTTTACATATGCTTGACTTGCGTTTTACATACATTGTGCTAGAGTATACCACGAATATTTACATGTGACAAGACAGTTGTAAAATTTTCTGTACAGTTGGGATTTGGGTTGCTCTGCTGATTTCTCTGGTATATTTTTCTATTAAGCTGTTATTTTGCCTACGCATACTTGTTAATCACGCAATTGCGTAGGTTTTATTTTCTCACTTCTTATGAACTTTATTGCATAAAACCTACCATCTTTCTATTTTCTATCGTTTGCGTAGGTTTTTTCTCACTAAAAAAGGAGCTTCATCATCGATGAAACTCCTTTTTTGTAAAATAACACCTACACAATCTACATTTTGATATTAAATAGTAGGCTTCTTAATATGATTTTGTATCCTTACTGCCTATATTTCACCTACTCAGGCTTATTAATAATGCAGTTGCGTAGGTTTCTCCAGCCATTCCAGTCCTGAACAGCCCTATCATAATTACATATCTTCCTCAATATGTTCTCTTCCCTGTGCGATTATGCTTCTTACATGATCGTCTGCCAGTGAATAGAATATTGATTTACCTTCTCTTCTGTTCTTAACCAACTTGTTCTGTTTCAATATTCTTAGCTGATGAGATATTGCAGACTGTGTCATATTGAGAGCCTGTGCTAAATCACATACGCACACTTCTGCCTCAAATAATACATACAGTATTCTAATTCTCGTTGAATCACCGAATACCTTGAACAACTCTGCAAGGTCGTATAATTCATTCTCATCTGGCATTGTTTCATTAACTATCTTTAATAAGTCCTCATGTATTTCTATTGACTCACAGCATTCACAATCTGCCATTATATTACCTCTTTCTTTATAAGTTCTTTACGAATAATGCTCTTATTGCATTGATTACAGCAATAACCATTACACCTACATCTGCAAATATTGCTACCCACATGTTTGCTATACCTATTGCACCAAGCACCAGACATATAAGCTTTATGCCTATTGCAAAATAAATATTTTCATAAACAATACGTAAGCATTTTCTTGATATCTTAATTGCCTTGGATATCTTTAACGGGTCATCGTCCATCAATACTATGTCAGCTGCTTCTATAGCGGCGTCACTTCCTAATGCGCCCATTGCTATTCCGATATCTGCTCTTGAAAGTACCGGTGCATCATTGATACCATCACCTACAAATGCAAGCTTTTTCTTTGATTTCTTATGTTCTAACAGCTCCTCAACCTTAGAAACCTTATCTGCCGGAAGCAATTCACTGTACACAGCATCTATATTTAATTCTTTAGCTACAGCATCTGCTACATTCTTTGCATCACCGGTAAGCATTACTGTCTTACGTACTCCAGCTTTCTTAAGTTCTTCTATAGCCTGCTTTGCATGAGGCTTTAACAAATCTGATATTAGTATAAGTCCTGCATATGCCCCGTCAACTGCCACATGAACCTGAGTTCCGGCCTCGTTGCACTCTGCATATTCAAGACCGAGTCTTCTCATAAGCTTTCTGTTACCTGCAGCCACTTCTCTTCCTGATACATTAGCCTTAACACCTTCACCACTGATTTCCTCGACATCTGTAACTAATGTCTTGTCAATCTCTTTTCCATAAGCTTTCTGTAAGCTCTTGCTTATAGGGTGTGTTGAATAGCTTTCTGCAAATGCAGCATATTTTATAAGTTCATCTTTGTCAATAGTGTTATTATATACACCACTGACCTCAAATACTCCCTGTGTCATAGTTCCTGTCTTATCAAAGACAACAATGTCTGTCTCTGCAAGTGCTTCAAGATAACTTGAACCTTTTACAAGAACACCCTGATTACTTGCTCCACCGATTCCTGCAAAGAAGCTGAGCGGAATACTTATGACAAGTGCACAAGGACAGCTTATTACTAAAAATGTAAGTGCTCTATATATCCACATTCCCCACTGAGGAGATACTCCTAAGAATATCATGCTTACAAGTGGTGGAATTATAGCAAGTGCCAGCGCACCGTAACAGACTGCAGGTGTATATATCTTTGCAAATTTACTGATAAAGTTCTCTGAACGAGATTTCTTGGAACTTGCATTCTCTACAAGATCAAGTATCTTAGATACTGTGGATTCACCAAATTCCTTAGTTGTGCGGATCTTAAGCACACCTGACATATTAATGCAGCCGCTTATTACTTCATCACCAGCCTTTGCCTGTCTTGGAAGGCTTTCACCTGTAAGTGCGCTTGTATTAAGTGTTGTATTACCTTCTTCAATAATACCATCAATAGGAACTTTCTCTCCCGGCTGGACAACAATAACTGTACCAACCTCTACTTCATCAGGATCTACCTGCTCAAGCTTTCCATCAACTTCAATATTGGCATAATCAGGTCTGATGTCCATAAGCTCACTTATATTCTTACGGCTTTTTCCAACTGCAATATTCTGGAACAGCTCACCAATCTGATAAAAGAGCATAACCGCAATTGCTTCTGTAAAATCACCATCATCTACAAGTGCAATTATAATTGCACCTACAGTTGCAACTGCCATCAGGAAGTTTTCGTCAAATACATGACCTTTGCTGATATTCTTGATCGCCTTTAAAAGGACATCATATCCTGCCATCAGATATGGTACTGCGAACATCGCAGCCTTTACAACTGTATCCCACACTCCATTCAAATGGATGAGCTTCTCTACAATCTCGCATGCAATAAATACCACCAGTGCAACGATGATTCGAATTAACATCTTTTTCTGCTTCTTACTCATAATCCATCACCTTTTTTCTGCTATCTGCGATAATTTTCTTATTTTATCTTCTCTTTCAGCTTATGTAAATCTGTAACGTCTTAATGTTCAGATCTGCATTATTTCTAATATTCGATCGTAGCTTCCTCATCAATGCTCTTGATGATCTTTTCTGCCTGCTTTAAAATCTCGTCTAATTTATCTTCGTCTGCGTCTAATGTAAGTTTCTGTGCCATAAAGCTGATAGATGCGCTGTTAACTCCCGGTAACTTGCTGATCTGCTCCTCCATCTTTGCTGCACAATTTGCGCAATCTACATCACTTAAATTATATCTCTTCTTCATAATATCCACCTTTAACCTTTCTTATTATTCAAATATATGCTCAAGTCCCATTCGCATGATCACTGCTACATGGTCGTCGGCAAGCTCATAAAATATATTCTTTCCTGCTCTGCGGTTCTTGATCAGCTTCGCCTGTTTTAACACTCTTAATTGATGAGAAATGGCAGATGCATTCATTCCAAGCTCTTCTGCAATGTCACCAACACTTTTTTCGTGATCCAGCAGTGTGTATAAGATCTGGATTCTGGTAGAATCGCCAAATACTTTAAACAACTCGGCCAGATCATACAGATTCTCTTCGTCCGGCATCATCTCATTAATCTCAGCGGTGATCTCAGCAATATCGTTCTCTTTGCATTCACATGCTTCCCTGCTGTCCGTATTCATTCTGTTCCTCCTCTCGCTGTTTTTATTGAACATTTGAATATCTGTTCATATGTTGTTTTTAATATAACATTATGTTTGCACCCTGTCAACTGATTTTTATATTTGCTTCAAATAAATTTCTGCCGCCAGATCCACTATATTATATTTTTCATTTTATACCTTCATCCTGTTTATACATTTTTCCTTATAATGGCAGTATATTTTTTCCATGTTCGCACAAACTAGAGATATGGAACCATTAATTTTGCGACACCTTGCCAAAAACTAATGTCCAAATAACTAGAAATCAGAGAGGAATGCCATGAAAGTATTTAATGTTATTTGTCTTACTCTTGTGATCGTTGGGGCGATCGTTTGGGGTATCATCGGAATCTTTAATTTTAATCTTGTAGATGCTTTATTCGGAACCGGCTCCGCCTTTTCCAGAATCATCTACACACTCGTTGGTATCGCCGGACTGTACCTGATCTCCTTCTACGGTCTGATCTGCAACGAGGACTAGCCGAACACGCAAAAAATCCCCCTTATGGTTGTGTGCCCTCTTCATATGCTGGTTCTTCCACTAACAATGACCTGCTGCGTTTTCTGTATGTTGCACATGCCTGACCCGTAAATACTCCTGTGCCAACTCGCCTTCGGCTCAGACAGGCACCCGTATTTACTGGCAATGTGCACCATACAACGAAAGCCTCGCATATGTCATATTTTAGTGAAAGAACCAGCATACAAAGAGGGATTTACGATCCACAATGGGAGATTTTTTCTGCTATTGATATTTCCACTATGATAAACTCGCGAATGTTTTTTCATAGTGAAAACACCAACACTCGAAACTGGATAAATCCCTGTATATCGAATGGTGTATTTTTCTGTTTATCTTTTTATTACTCATTTACATATAGCAACAAAACGCCCACCAAACAAATCTGATCTGGTACCTGCTCTATTATAATATGACATTAGCGAGGATTTCTTGATGAATTGCACATTGCCAGTAAATACGGGTGCCTGTCTGAGCCGAAGGCGAGTTAGCACAAGAGCATGAGCGGATAAGACATGTGCAATGAATAGAAACCGCAGCAAGTCATTTATAATAGGGTAGGTACCAGATCAGATTCATTTGGTTGGCATTTTGCCATCGTTAAAATAAAAATTCTTCGACAACGCAGCGGATCAGGCAGTAGATGATGACCACGATCATAAGCGGGGTAAGCAGGCGAAGCTTTTTGCCATTTTCATCGTACCGATTAAAAGGTTCCGTGAATACAGAGGTGAAACTCTCCATTCTGCCATTTATAGTCGCAAGCAGATAAATAATTCCTGCTGATATTACAGCGCCAACCAGCGCCATAGGTATATATGCCCGGATGGTGCTGAGCAGCATCGTCTGTGTTACTTCTGTATTTTCCGCCTGATCTTTTAACATCGGAATGATATTTGCAATATGCTTTATAACAACAGAAAAACCATTGATCAGAAAATGCATGATCATTGTTGGAATAATGCTTCCGGTTGCTTCTACGACAAAACCGAAGACCAAACCGATCATGATCGCATATGCCATCTGATTAAAATTCATATGCATCAGTCCAAATAAAAAGCCTGACATCAATATTGCCTTTAATCTGCCGGCTTCATGAAAGCTTCCGAACATGACGCCACGATACGCCAGTTCCTCTATCACACACGGCAAAAATGCCATGAAAAAAAGCGAAGTTCCAAGTGTATTATGATCAACCAGTGCTGACGCTGCATGGCTGATCTCATTTCGCACAAATAACATTGAGATTGCATTTAACAATGTAATAAGTGGCTCCATAAACAGAACCAGCGGTGGAAGCAGCAGGAGTGTCAACGGATGAAATCTCCTAAACCAGATGATATCCTTTACGTGCTTTCTCATGATGAACAAATATAACACTGTTGGTACAAATATCAAACTCTGACTGAATAATATGTTTTGTTTTATCGTGATGCCGGAAAACAGATCTGTAAATAACGCCAGCACCGTTACGATCTCATACACTACGATCAATGCTGTAAACAAACATTCAGCTCCAAAAATTTTCTTTCTTGTCTCCATATACCCTCTTATAATAATGCGGCAGATATCATTCATATATCTGCCACACCATCATTTTAAAATCTTTATTTATACAACTGCTACTGCTTCGATCTCAATCAGTACGTCTTTTGGAAGTCTTGCAACTTCTACACAGGAACGTGCAGGGAAATCTTTGTTGAAATATTCTTTGTAAATATCGTTGATAATTGAGAACTGGTTCATATCCTTAATAAATACTGTAGTCTTTACAACCTTGTCACAGGATGAACCGGATGCCTCGATCAGATTCTTCAGATTTGAGATTGCCTGTTTTGCCTGAACTGTGATATCTCCTTCTACTAACTGATTCGTTGCAGGATCGATTGGAACCATTCCTGACGTAAATAAAAATCCGTTAGCAACGATTGCCTGTGAATATGGTCCGATTGCCTGTGGTGCTTTCTCTGTGCTGATTATCTTCTTATCCATTTTTATATCCTCCTGAAATCTTATATATTGAATATTCTATCGTGTAATTCTACTTCGCATATTCTATGAATTGTGAAAAATCATCCCTTGTAAGCAAATGCCTACATCTCCATAATGATCTCTCTTGCCAGACTCTCCGGTATGGCCTTTGCATACTGGTCACCATCAAATACCTCGATCGCGCCGATTCCATGCTGTAAAACGAAACGCAAATGTCCGTCTCTGACCTTCTTATCGGTATACAGCTTCTTAACCAGAGCGTCACGGTCAATATAATCCGGAATCTCCGTTGGAAGATCTGCCTGCTTCAACATGGCAATCATAGCTGCTTCATCCTCTGCTGTACAGTAGCCAAAATGTTCTGCCATCTTCACCTCTGCAACCAGACCGATCGCAACGGCCTCTCCATGCAACAGCTTATAATCACTGACTGTCTCGATGGCTCTTCCAACCGTATGTCCAAGGTTCAAGACCTCACGCAAGCCGCTTTCCCGCTCGTCCTTCATAACGACCTGATATTTGATCTCGCAGTTCTTCTCTGCAATATGTCTGCATACCTCATCCTTTACTGCAAGCACATCTTCGATATGCTCTGACAGATAATCGAAGAATTCCCTGTCTGCAAGGCAGGCATGCTTGATCGTCTCTGCAAGACCTGAAGATAACTGCCGTTGTGGAAGTGTCTTCCATGTTGCGATATCCAGATATACCTTCTGCGGCTGATTAAACAGTCCGATCAGATTGGTTGCAAGCGGTGTATCGACCGCTGTCTTTCCTCCCACAGATGCATCCGCTGCCGCAAGTAATGTCGTTGCATAATTGATAAATGGAATTCCTCTGCCATAGGTTCCGGCTACAAATCCTGCAAGGTCTGTCACCACGCCACCGCCAACGGCGATAATGCAGCAATCTCTCCGATATCCCTTTGCAAGCATGGTATCTTCTACATACTCCTTTGTCGCTCTGGTCTTACTCAGTTCTCCTGCCGGAAAACTGATAAGATCTGTCTTGTATCCTGCTTCTTCAAGCATCTTATAAATCTTGTCCGCATATAGCTCTTTTACATTACTGTCTGTGACTACTACGAATTTGGATATTTTTCCAACCAGACCGGCTTTCAGATCATCGATCAGCTTCTGTTCCAGCTCATATCCGATCTCGATCTCATAGCTGTCGTCTACTACTTTTTTTAATTCAACCTTGAAATTACTCATATTCATCCTTTCATTTCCTGGTACTTTTCAGCCATATAACATGCATAGCTATCTTTTTGGTTCTGCTGAACATTCCTGCTCATTTATGAATCCGTTATTTGATGATAATGTTTTTCTCTGTGATCTGAATCTTACCCTCTTTTAACAAATGTCCGACCGCACGCTTAAATGCATTCTTGCTGAGTCCGAACTCTTTCTCGATCACTTCTTTATCTGCCTTGTCATTAAATGGTAAAGTTCCTCCATAGCTTTCGATAATATTGTATACCATCTCGCTGTCATTGTTGATCTGTTCACGGATCGGCTTCTGTAAACTCAGATTGAGTTTGCCATCTTCTCTGACATTTGCCACACGGGCTTCTACTGTCTCACCCACATTGATCCGGGAATGGATCTCCTTCATCGGAATCAGGGCTGAATAACGATTATCAACCGCAACAAAGGCTCCAAGATTCTGATTAAATTCAAATACCGTTCCGCTTACCGCATCTCCTGCCTTATATGGGGACTGTGTCTCCAGATAGGCATATACTTTCATGCTGACGCACAAACGCTTGGAACGATCCTCATACATCCGGACCAGATACGACTGACCTTCCCTTACCTTGCTTGTCTGCTCTTTAAAAGGAAGCAGGATATCTTTTTCCAGTCCCCAGTCCATAAATGCACCGATGCCTGTCACATTGACACATTTTAATACTGCAAGTTCTCCCATCGTTATGATCGGATGATTTGTTGTTGCGATCAGACGATCTGCGGAATCACGATAAATAAATACATCTAACTGATCTCCCATTCTTGTTCCCGCAGGTACCTGTTTCTTCGGAAGCAGAACTTCCTCGTCATCGTATTTTTTCTCGGCAAGGTAAATGCCGAAATCTTTCTCTTTTACAACCTCTAAATGGTTCCATTCGCCAATCTTGATCATGCTGTCTGTCTCCCCGTTCTCTTTGTTTTAAATTCTACTATACATCTGGTCTGATCTTCTTCATCTGCAAATACAAACTGTATCAGATCATCTCTTTCTGCTTTCTTTATTACGATACATTCATCTTTTACAAACTGCCGCTTATACTCGCTTCTGATCTGACAGATCATGTCATCCGAATCGATATATTCCAACGCCAGTGCAATATATGCTTCATTATTCATGTGGTTATTCGAATCAATCTGATAAGGCAGAACAACCCTTCTGTCTGTCTCTTCCATGCCTTCGATCAGCCGGATCTTTCTCGGAGCATATTCCATCGGAAGCTTTTCTGCAAGAGGATATGCTTCTCCTACTTCAGGCTCAATTCTTACAGGACGAAGCGTATCAGTATCAATATAACTCCACTGGGAAGCTGCCTGTACAATATTCGCTCCATTCTCATCCCGAATAACTATATTACGATATCCCATGGAACCCTTAAAATCATATGCCCAGGTTCCAACCCTGATCTTCTCCTGTAATACCGGATACCGCTCCACATCGATCTGCCATGAGATCAGAAACCATGCCCGGTTATGGTCCTTCAGATATTCAATTCCAATTCCTGCCTGTTCTGAATCGAAGATCGCACAATCCTGAAAGTAATTTGCTATCGTTGCCGCATTTGCTTCCGGTCTTCCATGCGTTTCGCTGTATCTTACGATCGCATCAAAACTGTACATATGTATTCTCCATTTCCTATTATAATGTCATCTCCACAAGTGCTCCCATTATACAACAGCCGGGCTATTATTTCTACCTGGATTTTCTATTTCCATTGATTTTTATTCTCAAATTTTACGTATACATTGCGTATAAATAACTTTTTGTAATTTTTTTTAAAAAGTGCTTGCTTTTTTCAAACTGTTATAATATAATATCATCTGTTGACAGCAATGGGCTATCGCCAAATGGTAAGGCACTGGACTCTGACTCCAGC
>ERZ779829.138-NODE-138-length-30456-cov-2.846452_pt1 | contig 30456 bp, 20 predicted proteins | sample MGYA00511562_ERZ779829 | MGnify/ENA primary metagenome ERZ779829 (study PRJEB29588, sample SAMEA2151677) | human gut metagenome | biome: human gut; feature: human-associated habitat; material: faeces | place: Denmark | collected 2008/2010 ... | reverse complement strand
TTGTTATAAAAAGCGCGTGAAGTCAAAGTCAGCTTTCGCGCCTGTTTTACCAACGTATCAATAATACGCGGATGACAATGTCCTTGGTTCACCGCCGAATAAGCGGAAAGGAAATCATAATATTTCTTTCCTTCCACATCCCATACAAACACACCTTCTCCCTTATCCAATACCACAGGAACAGGATGATAATTGTGTGCTCCATGTTTGTTCTCAAGCTCCATTAATTGAGCTGCCGATAATTTTGCATCCATAAGCTTTTTATTATTTAATGTTTTTCTTTCTTCAAGAATATTTCCGCCATCATGCAACGGGCACTTCCTCCTCCCAGCGTTTCAATGGTAGGGATGGGCATGGGAAGCAACGCGTTATACTTAGACAGCCGTTGTAACTGGCCTTCATCCAACGAATCGTAAGCACTTTGAGACATCACTAGAAACAATGCACCTTTCCCGTTCTCCACCTGAAGCATATTTCCGGCAAAGTGATGCATCTGTTCCTCGGAGATGGCGATGATTTCTTTCCCTGTCTGCCGCAAGATGTGGCAAACCTGCTCACGCTCTTCCACGTCATCAATGCTGTCCAGACAAACGACCGCATAATCTGTTGCCACACACATCATGACGTTGGTATGATAAATGGGCAGACGTTGTCCGTTTACAGTCTGATAGGCGCGAAAGGGCACTGGAATAAAGTTCTGTTCCTTGCAGAACCGACCCAATAATGCTTCGTCCACCCGTTGCGACAAAGCCGCGTATGCATAACGGTTCACCCGGTCCAGAATGATTCCCCCGGTCCCCTCCAGGAAGCGGTTTTCTTCCTCAAAACCTGTATAATCTACCTTCCGACGGATGCTGAACCCCTCCGACTCTATCCGCTGCAAGATATCCGCCCGTCTTTCCGCCCTGCGGTTTTCCGCAAACATACAGACCCACCGTTCCGTCGTCGTGAAAGGACACCCAGTTGTTCGGAAATATGGAATCCGGAGTATGAGGTATCGGGGTATCCTGCACCGCTATTACCTCTCTGCCGTTTGCACGCAACTTATCCACCATGCCCCGAAATTCCTTCAAGGCACAAGCTTGTACTGTTTCACCTGCCGCAACTGTCCGCTGCTGGAAATAATTGTTGGCCGCTGTTTCTTCATTGAACCCGAAGGCTACGGGTTCCACCATCAAAATGTGGTTTGTTGTTTGTTTAGTCATTTTCTCGGATTAATGGTAAGGTGGAGCAGCGCAACAGTCCGCCCATCTTAGATATTTCATAATAAGGTACACGCTCTACCGTCATTCCCCATACCTCTTCCATAAAGGTATTCAGGCGGATAAAGTTCTTTTCAGAAACCACTACCTCAGGAGAGATGGAAAAGACATTCGTATTCATATAGTACATCTCTTCCCGCGTTATTTCAAATACATTCTCCCTGCCGAACAAATCGAGCAGAGTATGATAATCCTGAGGATACATAAATCCGTCCTTATAAATAATCGCATGCCCTTTACCTACCGGCATAAAGGTACAATCCAGATGCAGAATCCCCGCACGTGGATCTGTATTATGTTTTTTCAGCTCCAAGGGGATGAATATCTTCCCCGGACAGATTTCTTTCAGAAAGGAAAAAGCATATCGGTTGGTACGTGCCGTCTTCATCTGCGGATAATCGGGCTGGGTATAAAGGCCTACAAACACAATATTATTGTAAAGCACCACATCACCTCCCTCTACGTGCGCCTTTTCGGGAAGGTTGAAAATCTTGTTATAAGCTATCTGATTATAGACCACTTCGTAAGCTTCCTTCTCATCTTCCCTGTTGGGGATGATGTTGGAAACAATAATCTTGTCGTCAATCACAAACCCCACATCACGGGCAAACACCTGATTACAATTCTCCAGTGTCCACGGGCGATAGACCTGTACCCCATATTTCAACAATACGCTTTCAAAGCATCTCATCTCTTTGAAAATATCTTCTTCATGGGGATATATGTTATGCAATACGGACTCGTATGACTTGGCGTCATAAGTTTCTTCCAGCGTGGGGACCTTTCCTATGGAACCGGGTTGTCCAAGCACCACAGCTTTCAATGTAGAAGTTTCATTCTTTACGTTAAGCTGCATAAATCTAATATATTTATGCAAATATAAGAAGTTTACTCAACTAAACAAATGAATTGCCCGAATAATTCTACCTTATTGATTTATCAATTATATTTGCAACCGAAAAAAGAAGGTAATATGAAAAAACAAGAACTTTATAACAAGGTGATCGCTTATTTTCAAGAAACGATACCTGTTGCCGAAACTGAACTTCATTACAATAACCCATTCGAGTTGTTGATAGCCGTTATCCTGAGTGCACAATGCACGGACAAACGGGTAAATATGATCACCCCTCCTCTTTACCGGGATTTTCCGACTCCTGAGGCACTGGCCGCTTCGACGCCGGAAGTGATTTATGAATACATACGGAGTGTAAGTTATCCCAACAACAAGGCAAAACATCTAGTAGGCATGGCGCAAATGCTGGTGAAGGATTTTCATAGCGAAGTACCGGGAACATTGGAAGAACTGATTAAACTGCCGGGAGTGGGACGCAAGACGGCTAATGTCATTCAAAGTGTAGTATTCAACAAAGCGGCCATGGCAGTAGATACACATGTGTTCCGCGTGAGCCACCGCATCGGACTGGTTCCTCAAACCTGCACCACACCGCTGGCTACCGAGAAATATCTGATGAAGTATATTCCGAAGGAGATTGTGCCCACCGCACATCATTGGCTTATTTTACACGGAAGATATGTTTGTATGGCACGGACACCGAAATGTTCGGAATGCGTATTGAACGGATTGTGCCGTTATTCGTTGAAGCCGGCTTTATAAACTAATTCTCATTCCATCGTATGCAAAATGCACATGCGGCGGCAATAACCGTTCAGCATCAGCATGTAATCCCATATGATGACTCATGTGAATAAAATAAGTTTCCCCGGCTCCTATTCTTTGTGCATTGTCCAAAGCCTCCTTCAAATTCTGGTGGGTATTATGAGGCTGGGGACGCAATGCATTCATTACCAACACATCCAGTCCTTGCAACAAATCATATTCAGCCCCGGGCATCGTCAGCATATCGGTAATCCATGCCATCTTGCCGATACGGTATCCCCAAATGGGCAATTTGCCATGCATTACCCGAAGAGGTGTCACTTCTACTTTGTTTCCTTCGGGATTGCCGATAATAAAAGGAGAACCGGGAACAATTTCCTCTAATGTAATACGGGGAACTCCCGGATAAAGATGTTCGGCAAAACAATAAGGAATACGCTGGCGTAAACGCTCTGCTGTATATTGTTCGGCATAAACCGGCACATCACGAAAACGACAGAAAGGACGCAAATCATCCAAGCCTCCTACATGGTCATAGTGTTCGTGAGTAATCAAAACACCGTCCAACGGTTTGAAATCGTTCAACCGTATCATCTGTTCACGGAAATCGGGACCACAATCTATCAGAATCCGGAGCCCTTCCGTTTCTATCAGTCCCGAACAACGCAAACGGTTGTCCCGGGGATCGCTGCTGGTACATACCGGACATTTGCACCCTATTTCGGGTACTCCCGTAGACGTTCCGCTGCCTAGTATTGTAATCTTCATATTATACTTTATATAAAATTCACTTCGGGAGAGATAGCTACCCCGAACTTTTGAAGCACAGACTCCTGTATCCGTCTGGCAAGAGCAATCACTTCATCTCCCGTAGCGCCTCCACAGTTCACCAAGACCAACGCCTGTTTAGAATGAACACCCGCGCGTCCTATTTGTTTGCCTTTCCAGCCGCAACGGTCTATCATCCATGCAGCAGGAATCTTCACCCGATTGCCATCCACTTCATAATGTGGCATATCAGGATACTGTTGCTGTACTATTTCAAACTGCCTGCGTGGAACAATCGGATTCATAAAGAAACTTCCGGCATTTCCCTGCACCCGGGGATCGGGCAACTTGGCTTCACGCACGGCAATAATCACCTTCCTTACATTCTCCAATGCCACCTCACCTCCTCGCTTTTCCAATTCGCCACGCACATTTCCATACTCCAGATTAAAAACCGGCTGCTTACTTAAACGATAAGTGACGTAAGTCACTATATATTTACCTTTCAAATCTTTCTTGAAAATGCTTTCACGATAAGCATAACGGCATTCCTCTTTGGTAAAAATCCGTTTCCTGCCGGTTTCCACCTCGACGGTTTCCACACTTACAATCAAATCTTTTGCCTCAACACCATACGCACCGATATTCTGAACGGCAGAAGCACCCACTTCACCGGGAATCAATGACAGATTTTCAGCACCATACCAACTGTTCTTCACGGTATATGCCACAAAATCATCCCACACCTCACCGGCTCCTGCCCTTACCTCTATTTCCTGTTCGTTTTCAGCAACCACCCCATACCCCCGGATAGCCGAATGCAGGACAGTCCCTGCATAATCACCTTTAAAAAGCAAATTGCTTCCTTCGCCAATATGCAACCAGTTACCGGCCATCAGTTTTTTATCCGACAAGATGGATTGCAGCTCTGTCACCGATTCATATTCCACAAACAAAGATGCCTTCACATCCATACCAAATGTATTATGAGGCAACAGAGAATAGTCTTTTATTTCCTTCATTTACAATCAAATCAATCGCTCAGATCCTCAAACTGCATCAGTTTCCATAGACCGTGCCGCCGTTCAAAATAGAGCGTATTATTAAATCCATTGCCAAAACCTTTCATTTCAATCACTTTCGTATTGGAATGCACATTCTCGTTCTGGCCATAGTTCACATTTGTCAAATTCTCACGAGGCAACACAGGCTGGAATGCGAACCATTGTCCGGCCTCCAAAGTCGTTTCCAGTATCTGAAACTCGTCTTCGGGATCAGCAGTCACAAACTTCAACGGTTCGTGCAAACGTGACAACTGGAAAACCGAATCATTGGCAAAACGTTCATAAAACTCAAAGAAGTCCTCCTTACCGGTATCCTCTCTCGGCATATCCGCGAAATCTATGGCTTCCAGTTTCCACAGCCCCTTCAGACGCTCAAAATAGTACCGCTTGATTTTTCCCTTCTTCAAGTAAATCCATTCTATCTTGACACTGGTAAGCCCCGTATCTTTCTCCATTTCCATATCTTCCGCCTTATCGAACAGAACTGTATAGGCATCTTGCCGGCTGAATAAAGGATCGTGTTTCCATTGGTCCTTTTCAATGTGCTCTTTCTTTTCCATTGTATAATACGGCAAAGGGAACACGATGCGTGACAATTGTAACTTTTCATCACTGGCAAAATTGTAGAAAAAGTCGGCAAAACTTTCGTCGGCCGTAGCGGGAACCATTGGTTCTTCCTCTACCGCAGCCATCGCTTCTGTTGTGTCCGGGGGTGCAGTCAGCGAATCAATCTCCTCAGTAAGCGTCTCGAAGGGGTCCATTTTCTTTTTTCCACCTCCACAGGAGCTTATCAGCATAAGCAGACAAACTCCGATTATTAGTTTTCTCATTTTCTATATTTAGAAAAAATCGATGCAAAAATATCGTTTTTTTTAGTTTTCAGCAAAATATATGGGTTTAATTCGCTAACTTTGCGGTCATTAAAAAATAAAGAAGAAACTATGTTAGCTAAAATAGAACAATTACTTCAGGAAATTGAAGGCTTGCAAGCAGCCAATGCGGAAGAATTGGAAGCCTTGCGCATTAAATATCTTAGCAAAAAAGGAGCGATTAATGAGTTGATGGCAGACTTCCGCAACGTACCTGCCGAGCAGAAAAAAGAGGTGGGCATGAAACTGAACGAGCTGAAAAACAAGGCTCAGGAACGTATCGCTACATTGAAAGAAGTTTTTGAAACCCAAGATAACAGCGCAGCCGAAATGGATCTTACGCGTACGGCTTATCCCATCGAACTGGGAACACGCCACCCGCTGAGCATTGTAAAAAATGAAATTATTGATATATTCCATCGACTGGGCTTCAGCATTGCCGACGGTCCCGAAATAGAAGACGACTTGCACGTATTCACTGCCATGAATTTTGCCGAAGACCATCCTGCACGTGATATGCAAGATACTTTCTTCATCGAAGCCAGTCAGGAAGATGTGAAAAAGAACATCGTGCTTCGCACTCACACTTCTTCCGTACAGGCAAGAGCTATGGAACATTCGCAACCTCCTATCCGCATCATCTGTCCGGGACGTGTATACCGCAATGAAGCGATCAGTTATCGTGCCCATGCATTCTTCCATCAAGTGGAAGCACTCTACATTGACAAGAATGTATCATTCACTGATTTAAAGCAGGTATTGCTATTGTTTGCCAAAGAAATGTTCGGCGAAGATACTCAAATCCGTTTGCGTCCGTCCTATTTCCCGTTCACCGAACCAAGTGCCGAAATGGATATCAGTTGCAATATTTGCGGCGGAAAAGGTTGTCCGTTCTGTAAAGGCACAGGCTGGGTGGAAATTCTGGGATGTGGTATGGTGGATCCGAATGTATTGGAAGCCAACGGCATTGACAGCAAAGTTTACTCAGGCTATGCGCTAGGTATGGGTATTGAACGCATCACCAACTTGAAATATCGTGTAAACGATTTACGATTATTCTCTGAAAACGATACTCGCTTCTTGAAAGAATTCGAAGCAGCCAATTAATAGTGTCAATGTGACCATGTGCTGATATGCCAATTGCCATGCGGAATAGAACGCGGTCAATTGGCATATTAACATATTGCCACATTAGCATATTGATACATTGACATATTAGCACATTATTGCTCATGAAGGACAAGCTGATTACCAAAAATTATATAGAAATACTGGCAGCCAATTTTCTATTATTCTTTGGATTCTGGTTATTAATGCCTGTATTACCTTTCTACTTGGCGGAAGTTTTCGACGCTAACAAAACAACTATAGGGGCCGTACTTTCTTGTTACACCATTGCCGCCCTGTGCATACGGCCTTTCTCCGGCTATCTGTTAGATACCTTTGCCCGCAAACCGCTTTATCTGTTGGCTTATTTCACTTTTACCGCCATCTTCGGAGGATATCTCATTGCAGGAACACTCACCTTATTTATTTTATTCCGCATTATACACGGAGTATCGTTCGGCATGGTGACAGTCAGCGGAAATACCATTGTCATTGATATCATGCCTTCTTCACGCCGTGGGGAAGGATTAGGATATTATGGGCTGGCAAACAATATAGCCATGTCCATCGGACCGATGACCGGACTCTTCCTGCATGATGCAGGAGCAGACTATACGCTTATCTTCTGTTGCTCATTAGGTTCCTGCCTGATAGGATTTCTCTGCGCCTCATTGGTAAAGACCACCTACAAACCTCCTGTAAAACGAGAACCTATATCATTGGACCGTTTCATTTTGCTTAAAGGAATACCGGCAGGTTTCAGTTTGTTATTACTATCCATCCCTTATGGCATGACCACCAATTACGTTGCAATGTATGCCAAACAAATAGGTATCCAGGCATCTACCGGTTTCTTTTTCACCTTTATGGCATTGGGAATGGCAGTTTCCCGTCTTTTCTCCGGACGCCTGGTAGACCGGGGAATGGTTACTCAAGTTATTGAAGCCGGCCTGTATCTGGTCTGCTTCTGTTTCTTCGGTTTGAGTTCATGCGGATGGCTGACAACATGGAGTCTGCAATGGACCACTTATTTTCTGTTCACCATAGCTCTTTTACTAGGTATTGGGTTCGGAACCATGTTTCCTGCCTATAACACGCTGTTTGTGAACTTGGCCCCCAACAACCAGCGTGGTACGGCAACCAGCACCTACTTGACTTCGTGGGATGTAGGTATAGGCGCCGGCATGTTATTGGGCGGATATATAGCAGAAATAGCCACCTTCAAGATGGCTTATCTATTCGGAGCTGCACTCACTGTTATCTCGTTATTTTATTTTAGAAACAAAGTGGCCCCTCACTTCCACCAACATAAGTTGCGCTAATCTTTATATGTCAGCACCATGATATGGGAAAGCCGATCGTTTACAACTGACAATTGGGTTGAAAGAATAAACGAATGGAATAAAGGAGCATTTTCCAACAGAAATGCCGGCAAATAAGGCTCGAAACGTTCCGGGTTGCGGGAAATCTTGTTCATGTCCGCCACAAGCATAAAGGCTGCGTCACGTGAAAGATTAGCTACACATTCATTGAACAATGTCCTGCTATTTCTTTCATATGCCTCTTCCATATAATCTGCCATGGAATCTTTATCAGCAGAAATAATCAAACTATCTTCCCTTATATCTGGAATATTTTTCAATTTTTCGACCATCTGGTTCACACAACCGCATGAATCAGGCATAAAAGTATCTCCGGTGAGGTACACCACATCACTGTTCATGTGAAAGTCAAACCCACCCCACCAGCTACTATTATCCTGCAGGAAAGGCATAGACGGTGTACGTCCGTATAAAGTCAGGAAATTATGCGTTTTCTTTTTCTGCATCGCTTTGGCAAACACGGGATCATTGCTCAATGCTTTCTCCTCATCCTCACGCGCATCAATCACTTTCTCTATCAAACTTTTCTGATAACTCACCACATAGAACCCCGCCTCACTATAGACAGCTAGAAAATCATTATTGCCCAACGGATAGACTGCTATATTTTTTCCTCTGTATTTTTCTTTTTTAGGTGAAAAACTTCCCGGAGTTCTCTCTAACAACATATCTCCCAATGTTTCCTTATCATCAGCCCCCATACGGAAATATACCACCTGGTCACGCGGAGTACCCGGAGAATGGAAACTGACCACCACCCGGCTCATCTTACTGCTCAGACCATGAGCAGTATTAGTGGTATATTCGTTCAAACCTCCCAACACATAATTAAATAAACCGGGAAACTGGAAATTACCCAATTCTTCAGAATAATTCAGTTGAGGAAATTCATTCAGAAAATAATTAATATTATCACTCTCCAACACACCGATGCAATCAGCCGGTACAAGTGAGAAGAGATTGATCTCACGACTCTTATCCGTCAGGCTTAATTTAGCAAAGCCGTAAAAGCCCACAGCCGTACAAAACAATACCACTGATAGCACCATACCCAACTTGGCAACTGTCCGCAATCTCATACCCTACCTGTATTTATATTTTTTTTGCAAATATAGCAAATTATTTAAGGAAACAAACAAAAATCTTCAAAATTCCACCTTCTTTCTTATTATTCATAAATGGTTCCGGTAGAAAGTTCCAACGCTCCCCATTTAATCATAGCGTTAAATAACCTAACAAAAGAATAAGAAGATAGTTCTTCCGGCCGGATATTTTTTTCTTTTATAATTCCGCTGTCAATCAATGCTGTACGGCAAGTTCCTTTCAACAAAGGTAATTTAGGTGTAAACCAATCCTTACCATCAAACAAGGCAATATTAGCTATGGAAGTATCAGTCAGCAGTCCGCGTCTGACAATTAAAATATCATCCCGTTCTCCACGGCAGGCAAAAAGCCGGTTTAAAGCTTCCCTGTCTGTACTTTTATAAGTATAATCTATATCATCCGAATAAACCAACTGCAAAGAATGTACCGGACGCATCTGATAGGCTTCATAACTAATTTCTTTTATTCCACCTCCATCATAAATCACCCTACATTTCATTCCGCTCATCTCCGGTGTCAATTTCAGGTATTCACCTAATTCTATGCCGGCACAGTCTGGCCAGAAATGATGAAGGGTATTGTTCAGTCTTTCATTATGATAAGACAAATTACACGCTTTTCCTTGTTCTATCCGTATAGTTTCAATAAATGGGTACATAAATCTTCTGTATCATTTCATTATATTCACTTTGTAAATCACTCTTTGAAGTGATTCCTCCCCCCGCCTTATAATAAAGATTCTCTCCTTCCTGTTCTAAAAAACGGATCATCACCGCACTGTCTAAAGTCCTGCCGTCACAATAGCCCATTATACCCGTATAAAATCCACGCTCATAACTCTCCGCTTCTTCAATAATATCCATCGTCTTGGATTTGGGCGCTCCAGTTATGGAACCGGCCGGTAACAAACGAAATATAATATCTCCTATATGCGACGGGTAATCATTGGGCAAGACACCACATATTTCGGAGCTTGTCTGAAAGATAGGTCCCTTATTGGTTTCAAGCCGGTCACAATAACGATAGCGGACAACCCTGACCTGTTCCGCCACCATACTCAAATCATTACGAATCAGATCTACAATAGTAGCATGTTCGGCAGTTTCTTTAGGATCATCCATCAACAGTTTTTCCGCATTAGGTAAGGTAGCGTCAATCGTTCCTTTCATGGGGAAAGATTTTATCTCGCCATCTTCTATACGAACAAAAATTTCGGGTGAGAAACAGACCAGTTTATCTTTCAACCAAAGTCTATAAAGCGCTTTGGAGTACCGGAACACATCCTCCAAAGTAAGATTAGTACTGACAGGAACCTTGCAAGTCAAATTAGCGAGATAGCTGTTACCTGCCAGAATATTCCGTTTTACGATTTCAAAAGCCTGCCGGTAGTCTGCTAAAGACATTGGAACAAAGTTCCAGTCTATCCGCCCACTGTAACTTTCTGTTACAGTATCCACATTTTTCACTCCATTAAAGTTATAACGGCAACGGGTAGAATCAATCCGGCTTATTTCCTCTATCAAAGAACACTGCTGTTTATAATCTATAATAAAAAGGAAAGGCTTCCGGCTACCCGCCAACTCATTCATACGTTTTATAGCTTCCGGTCTTTTATATTGTTGCATTTTAGCTGTTAAATTATCTTGTAACAATCATTTTTCAAGGGGAACAAAGTTAAGAATTTAAAGTAAACTGTTATCTTAACATAGAGAAATTCTTTCTTTTACTTGTTTTACTCAATAAGAGATGTAAAGTCAGAACAATAATGCCAGTGACGGTAAAAAATTATGCCGGGAACATCTGTAAAGACAATCCCCGGCTTTTTAATATACTTCAGGTATCCTTCCTTAAAGAGAAAGCTGATTTTCTGAAAAAGGACATACCTTTCCCTACAAAAGAAAATCAAGTTTTAAATGAAATGCTAATCACTTAACATCATAATAAATTATCAATTTTCAAACTATTTTTTCAAGAACTTCTCGGCACGTCCCGGAGAAAATAATTCCCACAATGAAGCCACTGTCCATCCCGGAGCAAAAATATCATTATAATAGCCTTTACCATTCTTACCGTAGTCCCAGTTAGTATGCTGGACAACCTCCGGATAATATCCTGTTTTGGCAATACCACATCGATGCCCTTCATAGGGTAACAACTGACGCATTGATGTACTGATTACCTGAGAAAAATCCGAAAAACGCTTTTCATTATATTCTTTTGCCAACCAGTTCAATACGTCAGCGAAATCAAAGATAAAGACATCAATATGGTTATTTTCTACAGAAACATTTCCCCAGCCTCTAGTTTTCAACCCTAAATCACCCAACATCTGACCGGGGGCAAAAGGGACATCCCATGTATAGTACCATGACAATGCAAAATAAGCTGCCTTCCTCGCCAACCCAGCATAATGGGCTCGTTCAGCTCCTTTTGTAGCTAGAGCCAGATAGTAAGCGGCAGTTGACGCATACAAAGATGCCTCTTTATCCTCGCAATTAGCATCCAAAGTAGAAGAAAAATAATCGGACTTCGAAATCAATTCCTTTTCCAAATACTCCACCGTATGTTTTGCACTTGCCAAATACCGTTTATCCTTAAAATATTTATATCCCATAACCAATGGCAAAGTTGCCGAAGGGGTACTTCCCCCACTCTTGTCTACAATAGAAAAGTCATCTTTAAACTTACGAGGAAAACTACCGTCCTTATTTTGTAAACGCAGAAACATATCCAACATACTTTTTATACGCTTTTCCCACTCAGGATGTTTACGACCTTGCAGTCTTTCGTAATTCAAAAAATGAAGCAGGGCATATACCCCTTCAGACTGACGGCGGATACTATGAACAGACTCTACAAAATTACGCCTATAATGTACTACTTCATTAAAGAAACCCGTTTCCGAAAATCCATTCTGCAAATAAGAATCAAAAATTTTATAAGCATTCGTCACCAAATCCGTACGACGCTGCTGTTCTCCATATTCCAATGCATTAAAAGCATTCAACAAAGTACGTCCCACAAAACCCACTTCGGCAACATCCGTTTGGTCACAAGTAGCCGTACGCAATTCCACCCCCGAATAATAATGAGTAGGAGTATTTCCGACAAAGCTTTCCACGAAGAAATTACTCATCACTTCCTTCATTTTCTCAGGAGAATAAGGTGTATTTACAATTTGAGGACAGTTTGTATCATAAGAATATTCCCAAATATGCTGCACACATTCTGAAAAATCAGCAATTTCCGACTCATGTAATTCCCAAGTCAGAGAAAGACTCTCACCTTTACGTAATAATTGATAGGCCTCAACCGAAGGAGCCAATGTCAATTTACGAATATAAGTTTTAGGAGCTTCCTTGTAAGGAAACCCAAAAGACAAAGAAGCGATACCCGAGAGGTTTTCAAATCCTGTATAACCTATAGAGGTTTTACCAGACAATATCACTTCCCCTTCCTTATGGGTAGTCAAAGCATCCGAAACCATATTATCCAGCCGGATAACAGAATATGTTTTCCTATTCTTTTCATCAAAAATAGCAGTCAAGGGAGTACTTAAACGGTCTTCACGAACCAACCAGCTATCCGAGGTATGAAAAGACGGCGCTTCTTGAGGAGAACGCAAGTTACGACGATACCAAAATCCAGGCATATAAAACAAACAATCATCATGATGACAACCAGTCATTACCTGCTCACCAAAATTGAAATAAACATCATCCAATGCAGTCATAAAAATAACAATACGCTGGTTGCCGTCTTTTTCCTCAACATTCTGATAAATCACCACAGGTAATTTATCGGCCGCCACCCACTGATATTCAAAATTACTATTATCCAATTGCTGCAAAGTCAGCGGATACCGCTTCGCATCATTACCAGGCACTTTCAAAGCAATGGAAGCCGAAACATTTTCCGGTGTATAGTTCACAGCTTCCGCACAAGTCATTCCTGCCAGACACACCACACTACATACAAAGTTTTTCCAATTCATATTTTTATGTATTTATTAATTACAATACAGGTTTTTCCGATTTCAATGAGGGAGAATCCGTAGCTACCACAGGCCATCCGTCTTTCCAACTTATTTTATCCATCATCAAAACACGCCCTTCAGGATGCTTTGTGGCCACTGCATGATAAAATACCCAATCATTACCCACTTTATCAGTCACAATCTCCGAATTGTGTCCTGTTCCCACAAACGAACTATTCTTATGAATCAACACTTCATGTTGGTTATCCATCATTGTCCTCCCGTTCTTATCAACATAAGGTCCAAACAAATTTTCTGAACGAGCAACTACAGTAGTGTAAGTGCTATTCAATCCTTCACAGCAAGTCCCTATGGAAGCAAAAAAATAGTAAAAACCTTCTTTTTTATGAATATAAGTTCCTTCATAAGCTGTACCAGCCACCTGCCGAGGCTTCTTCCCTTGTTTTATTGAAAGACCGTCCTCACTTAATTCAATGCCATAAATGCCCCGAAAGCTGCCCCAAAACAAAAATTTCTTTCCGGCATCTTCTATATAGAAAGGGTCAATAGAATTCTGTACATTAATCTCGTTACTCCGAAACATCAGACCATGGTCTTTAAATGGCCCCGAAAGTTTGTCTGCCGTAGCGCAACCGATACCACAGGTCCACTCACCTCCCCATTTAGACATAGAATAATAAAGTACATACGTATCACCTATCTTATTGATATCCGGAGCCCATAAGCCTCCACCCGGTTCAAAATCAGGACGCGTTCGATCCGTGAATGCTGTACCTACCCATTCCCAATTAATCAAATCCTTAGAACGATGGATCGGCAAATTACGAATATCTTCGGTTGCATACAAATAATAATAACCATCACCACCTTCTATAATAGTAGGATCGGGCAGACTATAATCTATCACCGGATTCCGGTAATAGCTGGTTTTATCACCATCAGGTATTTCTTCTTGCGCAGACGATGATGAGCAAGACACCAAACAAAAGCAGATAGACAGGATCAAATTTTTTCTCATTGCAGTAATTTAGGAGTTATATATTCTTTACTGATTCTCATACGGTCTGTTCCATTCACATTCTCAAAATTTACCGTACCAATATACATAGCACGCGGATGAATATTACTTTTATCTTTGTGGGCATGGAATACAATACGAAGTTTTCCCTCTTTATCAGTGAACATGGCGCTATGCCCTACACCTACCAACCCACCAGGATTTTGCAATAATGGATTTTCGTCGTATTTAGCCCATTCCCCCATTATATCGGTAGCTGTAGCACAACCTACACCATAGAATGGACTTTCATAACTATTCGCAGAATAAGTCATATAATAAATTCCATTGTGTTTGAGAATATAAGAACCTTCATTGACTCGAAGCCACACTTCCTCCCAAGCCTGTGAAACATGAATACAAGGGCGCATCGTTTCTTTCTTAAGGGTTATCAAATCTTTTTCCAACTCGGCTATCCATACATTATTCCCATCATTAAAACGGACAAATGACAAATAAGGAGTACCGTCATCATCCATGAAAAAAGAATTATCAATACATTTCTCCTCAACAATCATAGGTTCTTGCTTATTTTGTATAAATGGTCCTACAGGGGAATCTGCCACTGCTACACAAATATGCTCATCTGCCGAATAATACATATAAAATTTACCATTCACTTCATATACTTCCGGTGCCCAAAACCAACGGTCTGCCCATGAATCCTTCTTATTCAAAGCCAGCCCTTTATATTTCCACGTTTTTAAATTATCCGAGATATAAACCTCTATTCCTTCATCCGAGTGAGTACCATAAGCATAATAAGTCCCATTGTGCAACAATATAAACGGGTCACCCAGTGGAACAGGTATTTCCAGCTCTTCCACAATTATTTCATTCACATTCTTATATTCTGAGGAACACGACTGACAAGAAGTCAATGTCCCCAACATCAATAACCAAATAAAAATCAATTTTTTTTTCATAATACTAGTCAGTTTCCTATATGATAATACAATATTCCTTTATATACCGGAGAATAATTTCCAGAACAAAATCCTACACAAGAAGCAGGATAATGAATATCCAATCTCCCTAATTCTCTTCCGTCAACAAAAAGATAGAGCTTATTTCTCCTTCTCACCGCACGGAAATTATAAGATTCCTTTAATTGTTCTTGAATTCCCAACTTATAAATATGCCGTTCCAAATCCTGAGCGTCTTTATTAATAAAACGAATACCTTCCGTTTTTATCGGAGTAAAAGACAAACGATTATAAGCCGGATGCTCTGCCACCGTCGCCCCGCTGTTATTCAATGGATACCATTCTCCCTCATTCAAATATTCTATTGTAAATTTACTAAACATATCGTCTACAAACTCCGCCTTATTCCCTACTTCATGACGGTTCAGGTAAAGGGCATTTATCCATGAAGGCGATATAAAACGATAACATTTTTCGACAAAATCAGTATACTTCACATCAGGATAAACCATTTGTAAATGTTCCAACGGATATTTTTTATCAAGTATCTGTTGTCCTTGTTTTACAACTACCACTTCCAGCATACGCGTGATACCATTAAATTGAGCTTTTACATAGTTATCTTTATCCACATAAACCGGATAGCTTCCTGACATCTTACAATCGGACAAACCTGAAAGTTGAAAACTAAATTCATAATGATCAAGAAAATCACCTTTCAATATTTCTGAATGTTCTTTTAACTGTATCCGGTCATCATCAAATCCGATAGTATAAGTCACCCCTTCGAACAAAGCTTTTTTAGTCCGATCAAATACTCCGGGAACACCGGGTTCCGTCACAGGAATAATCTTTGTAAACAGATGTTTTTGAGGAGATGGTATTTCATCCAACCATACTTTTAAACAATCCTGATTACGTTCAATACGTAAATGATGATAAACACCCCAACGAAAATCTTTAGGCAAAGTGAAATATTCCTCCTTTTCTTTACCATTAATAATGGTACGCAAATACCAATTGTGGTTCTTTGTATCGAAACCGATATAAGCATTATTATCCACATCTTTCCACCACGCAATGATACCAGCATCTCCATCTGTTTTGACTGCTGTTTCAAACATATAAGTTGTAGAAGGTTTCACTTGTTGCAGCACTCCAAAAGAAGGTGTTTCCCCTTTCATTGAAAAAGTGGGCAAAGAAGGTTCCGGATGATAGCCATCTGTACAAGGACCGGTTATTCCTTCAACAAATAATGTTTTATTAAAGAAATGAACACGGTTAATATACTGCCCCCTACGCTCATTATTTTTATTAGCCATATATATAAGCCACCATTCAAATCCATTGGGCCCCCTTAAAATATTAGGTTGTCCCGGGGTCATCAAAATATCATCCGCTGTTTCACTCCTCATATCAAACAAAGAAACATCAAAAAATTGGGCACGCCCTTTATTTGTTTCTACAGCAAGCAAGTTCTCTCCTTTTTTCAGAAGCTCTCGTTGCTTTTCATCAAGGTTTACCATACAATAATCCCGTCCCTGTTTTTCGTAAATCAATGTTCCATTCAAATATATTTTTGTATCTCCGTCATGAGCAACCCTGAGTGCTAAATTTCCCACCTGTTTGCCAACAAAAAAAGATTTACGTAACCACAATGAAGGAGATGTCCACCAAGTACCTAAATGACGAGTGGTAGATCCTTTTATCTCTTTAGATGAGAATCCACATTCTCCTTTCTTCCAATCGGAAGCCTGATATACCGGAAGCATCCAACCGACTCCAGGATTATTTTCTGTATAATCAAACAATGGCTCATAAGTGATGCCATATCGTAAAAGATCCACATAATTCTCTTCCAGTAGAATTTGATTAGAATTTACTACCGGATAGCTATATTTATTCCCATTTTGAAAACTTAAAGGTGAGTCTGCCTCCACAACCCCCAATTGATAATTCCCCCACTCAGTAGAGGTATGATTGGCATTATACATCAAATAGTATCGGTCTCTGTATTTCATCACCCAAGGTCCCTCTGCCACTCTGTTATCCATGGTCTCCCATGTATCCGGCAATGATGCAAACAAGCACACTGGTTCTCCGGCAAATTCCGCCGGATTCTTCATTTTACGTCCCCAAATAGTATTTCCATCAGTAAAACGCACCATATACATATATAATTGTCCGTCATCATCTTTAAAAACCTTAGGATCAATGCGATTATCCATCCAAGTTTTTTTATCAGGCTCTATATAGGGCCCCAACACATTTTTACTTTGAGCATGTACAATGTGAACAGCATGCTTATCCTTACCCCAATAATTGACAGACCAATATAAGTGAAAATCACCATTCAAACAAAACATATCATTGGCGTGAATCTGCTCATTACCGGCACCACTTCCTCTACTCCAGCCATTATCCATAGTCACGACATGAACAGGTTTACCCCAATGAACCAAGTCGTCGGAAACATAAAAATCCCCATTGGTAAATACTCCACCTATATAATACTTACTATTATATTTCATCACACCGGCATCCGCTACTCCGGGAAGCACCGGATTCTGTATGTTTTGCGCGAATAAAGTACCGCAACAAGCAAAAGCACAGAAGATCAGTATTTTTTTGCAGACAAACATAAATGATACTAGTTAAATAAAGACTATGCCGGAAGTATTATAAAAAGAAAAAACACTCCGACACAGTCTTTCTTTTTTATTAATAATTAGGATTCTGAGTTAGTTGAGGAACATCATCAATCTTACTGATTTCAACTTCCGATGTAGGGATAGGCATACGTTTGTGTTTGCCAATCACAAAATTGTTGAAGTCCTTGTCACGAGCTTTCAGCTCGTCAATACCAGCCTGTGAATCAAGCAATCCCCAGCGCTTCAAATCCGCCCAACGCCAGCCTTCGAAACAAAGTTCCAAAGCACGTTCCATCTGAAGACGTTTGATAAAGACCTCCTTTGAACTTAAACAATCCTTCCACCGACTATCTTTCAGTTTGGATAACCCTGCACGTTCTCTTACCTTATCAACATAAACAGCCGCATCAGAAGCCGAAGTTCCAGTTTCAACCAAACACTCCGCATAACTCAATAAAACATCAGCATACCGCATAATACGATAATTATTACGTGCGAAATAGTCTTCACGTTCACGATAGTAAGAAGTATTGTATTTGCGAATATAACAATCCTCTGTATCCTGTCCCCACTCATCAAACCATTGTGACGCATCTTCATTGGCATAGTATTTTTTTGACTGATCAGGAAAATCATCTCCAAAATGTTTATAAAGAATACTATTGTATAAACGCAAGTCATTTCTGCCATCAACCCTTCTCTCTTTCAAGAACTCATCTACTAGCCAACGACGCGCTTTACCATCGCCCCAACCCGTACCATGAGTGCCACCGGGTGCATAAAACTGAGTACGCTGGAAACCAAAGGCCATACTGGCATCATTGCCTGTGCCCCCCTTATTTTGATCATCAAACTGAATTTCAAATATTCCCTCCTGATTATTTTCATTCAAATCGGTAAAATTGTCTTCACGGTTATCAAGCAAACCATACAAAGAGCCTTCCCTATCAATCAGCCATTGCAACTGTTCTTTGGCCCTATCATATTTATGTTGTTGCATATAAGCCTTGCCCAACAAAGCTTTAGCAGCACCTTTTGTCGCTCTGCCTAAATCTGCCGCATCCCATGCCTCCGGCAAATTCTCCATTGCAAACGTAAGGTCTTTTTCTATCTGATCCCAAATTTCCTGTTCTGAAGCGTCCTTAGGTATGTAATCAGCATTTTGAGGTTCAAGAACTAATGTCCCTTTCTCCCACAAAAGATTTATCTGAAAATACCACAGAGCACGCAAAAAGGAAGCCTGTGCTAAAAGTTGGTTCTTTTGAACCTCATCCATTTCAATCGCAGGCACATTAGCCAAAACCTGATTACAACGAAAGATCCCTACATAAAAATGCTCCCAATGTACCTTATTACCCTCATAGAAATCATAATTATTATAAAGAAAACGCGTCCAGTCACCTAATTCTATCCAAGGAGACGAACTCCATCCTTCATCTGATGACAGATCGTAACGAAAAGACAACCAACGCATCCAAGTCCCTTCTTTATATAAGAAACTGTAACAAGCATTTACTCCAGCTTTTGCATCATCCGCCGATTTCCAAAAAGTAGTATTGGTTACTTCATTCGGATTTTCTATATCCAATAAACTTGAGCTGCATCCGGTAGCACACAAAGCCAAGACACCAGCAAATAAAAATCTATATATTTTCTTCATATCAGTATACTAATTTATAAGTTAAAAGGTCAAATCCAAGCCAAACATAACAGAACGAGTATTAGGATATGAAAAACTATCCGTTCCACTATTCCAAATATTAGTGTTTATAAAATCAGGATCAAGCCCGGAATAGCCTGTAAAAGTGAGCAGATTACTACCGGTAGCATATAAACGAAGTTTGTCAATACCCAAATTCTTCAACCATTCCTTTTTAAGATTGTATCCGATAGAAATATTTTTCAGTCTGAAATAAGAACCGTTTTCAAGGAAACGATCCGCATCCCATGAATTACGTTGGTCACCATAAATTATACGTGGCGTATCAGAATTCTGATTTACCTGATAAGGTTCTTCTCCCTTCTTGAAGCGAAGATAATTGGAATTGTCCGAGAACAAACGTCCTTGCCATTTGGATACATTATAAATTTTATTACCAAATTGCCCATTCCACATCATACTGAAATCAAAGTCTTTCCATTCAGCATTCAAGACCAATGACATTTGCATCTTTGCCCACGGACTTCCGCAAAATTGACGGTCATCCGCCGTAATCTGTCCATTATTATCCGTATCAATATATTTCACATCACCTAATTGCGGACGTTTCCCGGAAATCATAATAGGTTCGCCATCAGGAGTTACATAATTATCTATTTGTTCTTGTGTTTTAAAAATCCCATCGGTTTTATACAAAAAGAATTCTGCCAACGGACCATTCAACCTCGTTCTTGCCTGACCTGAATCAATAAAAGGTTTTTCATATCCTAAACTTAATACTTTATTACTCAAAGTTGTAATATTCAACAATGCACCATATTTGAAATCTGAAACTTGATCTTTCCACCCCAAGCTCAATTCAAATCCACGATTGCGCAAACTAGCCGCATTTGCTTTAGGTGCCCCTTCTTGATTACCGGTAGAGATGGCAATAGGCATTTCCGTCAAAACATCCTTAGTCTTTGAATGATAATACTCGGCACTGAAAGTCAAACGTGAATTGAGAAAACTAGCGTCAAAACCAATATTTACAGTTTCTTTGGTTTCCCAAACAAGATTGGTATTCACTAATTTTACTTGAGTGGCTCCAGGTACAATAGCTCCACCAAATACCGTCACAATGCTTTGATTAATAGTACCAACATAATCCCAATCACCGATAGAAGCATTACCCAAACGCCCCCAATTTCCCCTGATCTTCAAATCATCAATCCAAGGTACCTTAAAGAAACTTTCCTTAGAAATTCTCCAGGCAGCAGAAACAGAAGGAAAATTACCCCAGCGATTTTCCTTAGCTAAACGAGAAGTACCATCCCGACGGAAAGTAGCTGTCAGATAATATTTGTCATCATAAATATAATTAACACGTCCCAAATAAGAGATCATGGCATTCTCACTAATACTATTAGTATTCTGTTGGTTACTTTGTCCAGCATTTAACACTGTCAGATAATCACCATTACCTAACATAGGAAAATTAAGACGGGAAGCCCATAACCCCTCCCACTCATGATGTTGGTAAGTAGTACCTAATACTGCATCGACATGATGTTTTCCAAAATCCTTGTTAAAATTCAACGTGTGCTCAATCAGCATATTATAAGTATTATCACGTGCTTTCTGGCTCTCCGGATCACGATGTTCCTGATTTTGTTGCCAATTACCTTCACCACGAAACCATGAATTTTCATAGAAATACAAGTCAACGCCCCCATTGAACTTATAAGAAAGAAACTCGAAAGGTTTGAACTCCAACCACAATGAACCATTCAGACGATTTTGTCTCATATGGCGTTTTTCCAAATTTTCACGTGCAATGGGATTTACACCGAAAGTATTATATTTAGCCGCATCTCCATATCCATAACCACCTGGATTATTCTCATCATAAACCGGAATAGTAGGCATCATACGTAAAAAGTCATTATAAGTATTTGTCTGGTTCGGATCTGTATTAGTTAATGAGTAGGCCAAGTTCTCACCGAATGAAAACCAACCTTTTTTCCCCTGTGTGTTAACACGGAAACTATAACGATCAAACGTATTTCCATAAGATACACCATCATTATTATAGTAACCAGCTGAAACAAAATAACTACCCGAATCTCCACCACCGGATAAAGATACATTATAATCCTGTACCAAAGCTGTCTTCAATACCTCATCCTGCCAATTGGTATCATATTCGGAATGCTTCTGAGTTGTTGTTATGGAGGCTATACCATCTTTTATCGCTTCTTTATAAGCTATATCATTATATTTAATGTACTCTGCCGCATTCATCAAATCAAACTTCGGACTCCATTCCAATGTTTCTTTCACACTTACATTCACCTTCATAGGACCACTCACCCCTTTCTTAGTAGTAACAATAATCACCCCATTAGCAGCACGAGAACCATATATAGCGGCAGCGGAAGCATCTTTCAAGATCTGAATAGATTCAACGTCAGCCGGATTAAAGTCAACTCCCGGATCAGTTATCATCCCATCGACCACCCACAACGGAGCATTATTACTTAATGAACCCACACCACGAATTTGAATAGAAGCATCCTCACCTGCTCTACCACTACTACGAACGTTTACACCTGTAGCAAGCCCCTGCATCTGACTGACAAGTGTTCCAGCTGAGCTTTTTTTCATCTCTTTGGTATCAACTACTGCTACTGCACCCGTCAGATCAGATTTCTTCACAGTCTGATAACCAATTATAACCACCTCTTCCAAAGCCTTGGAATCATCCTTCATTATCACGTGCAAAGGTTTTCCCTTGTAAACAATCTCTTGGAGGGTCATCCCTATATATGAGAAAACCAATGTTTGTCCATTTTCTCCAGTAAGAGTAAACTTACCATCCAAATCAGTAGTAGTACCGGTAGAAGTACCCTTAATAACCACATTCACACCAATTAAAGGCAAGTTGTCTGTGTCTACTACGGTTCCGGTCATTGTTACGTTCTGCGCATAAGCAGTCATCGTAAAAATAGTCAGAAAGAAGACTAATAATTTTTTAATCATTTTTTATAGAATTAGATTTGTAAAATTGTGCGGAGATTTCAGTTCCGCTTTTTAATTAATCACAAGTATGTATCATAAATATACATACAACAGATAGAATTTGAAGGTCACATTCTTGTTATGTCATAGGCATTTCTTTTTTCACAGTATTACATGAATCATATTCTCAACTTTTTGTGATGCAAATGTATTCCAAACTCCCCGAATGTGCTAGAACTATTCAACCAATTAATAGAATAATACATTCAAAAATCGCCCTCAGAATAGTTCCTGAGGGCGATTAGTTCTATTATTCTATTTCATGCGCCGAAAAAAATCATTTCACAAAATCTTTTGGTAAAATACCAAATTGCTTCTGAAAACATTTAGTAAAATAAGAAGGAGTATTGAAGCCAACCATATAACATACTTCATTTACCTTACATTCTCCTTCCCTTAATAATTGAGCAGCTTTTTTCAATCTCTCTAAACGGATATAGTCATTAGGGGTCATGTCCAAGACTCCTTTTATTTTGCGGTTCAAACTGGAACGGCTCATATTAAGCAAACTCGCCATATCGTCCAGACAGAAGTCCGGATTTTGCATATTGGCAACAATCACTTCATTCAAGGTTTTCAAAAAAGTTTCATCCGCTTTCGTCATAGCCATAGAATTGGTCTGTATAAACGGTGAATGTGCAAAAGCCGCATGCAGCTTTTCATGATTACTTAATAAATTGGCAACAGACACTTTCAAATACTCCACAGAAAACGGCTTTTCAATATAAGCATCCGCTCCAGATTTCAAACCATCTATTTTTGATTGTAAAGTGGTCTTAGCCGTCAACAGTACAATAGGAATATGACTGTAATCCAAGTCTGATTTTATACGGTCACATAATTCCAACCCATCCATTTCGGGCATCATTATATCCGATACTATTAAGTTCACTGTATGCCCCTCCAACACCTTTAAGGCCTCCACTCCGTTAGTTGCAGTCAATATTTGATAAACAGGTGACAATTGTCTGACAACAAAAGCCAACATTTCAACATTATCCTCCACAATCAATACAGTGTAACGCGGCTTCTGTTGCAATTGTCCCGGATCCTCTTCTTTCGGATCCTCTTTCAACTTAACCTCACTCTTCGAAATGGCAATAGTATGTTCATGCTTTACTGGCAATGAAAGAATAAAACAATTCTGCTTTTGTGAATCATCCATAATTAAGTTCCCTTCATGCAACTCAGCTAAAGATCTTGCCAATGCCAAACCAATTCCCGTACCCGAAACCTTACGGGAAAATCCGTCCTTATACTGTATGAAAGGCTTAAAAATCTCTTCACGCATTTCCATAGGAATTACATTGCCATCGTTACAGACAGACAAGAACCAACAAGTATCCTCCATCCACAACCGGACATGAATATAAGTTTCAGAATATTTAATGGCATTAGTAAACAGATTACTAATTATCTTAGTCAACGCCTCACGATCTATCGACGCATAGATAGATTCCGAACATTCAATAACAAATTCCAATTTCTTTTGCCGTGCCAATGGAGTAAACCGCATATAAATCTGCTGTAATATATCCGAAATATTACACTCTACAAAATTCAGTTGAAACCCACGTGTTTCAGTCTTTCTGAAATCAAGTAACTGATTAACCAAATCCAGTAAACGGGTAGTATTCAGATTCATTATTTCCAAATCATCACGGATATCTGCAGATACATTCGGAGAAACAAGCACATTTTCAAGCGGACTTTTGATTAATGTCAAAGGAGTACGAATCTCATGCGCCACATTCGTAAAGAAATCTATTTTTGCAGTATAGAGTTCGCGTTCCTTTTCCCGTTCGAATTTCTCCATGGCCTGTTGGTGTTTCTGCTCATTCCTTTTCCGGAAATAATAAATGATACCTACCACAGACAGAATTCCTAATAGCAAATAAATAAAATAGGCCCACCCTGATAAATAAAACGGAGGTAAAATATGAATCTTCAATATACGCTCTTTTTCATTCCATTTTCCGTCACTATTCGATCCTCTTAAATGGAAAATATAAGTTCCATATGGTAAATTGGAATAATTGATTACCGAATTCCGCCCTACATTATACCACTCTTTATCAAATCCTTCCATTTTATAAACCAATTGATTCATTTCCGGTGCCTGATAACCTAATGCCGCCGCATGCAATGAAAAAGAATTTTGATCAGATTCTAACTCGACCTCATCAGAAAAGACGATGCTTTCTTTCAATGGAGAATCCTTACTGCCGATCTGCATTCGTTTATTGAATAAGAAGAAATCTGTAATGACAACTGGTGGAACAAAAGTATTTTCTACAAAAGTAGATGGATCAAAAGTGATAAAACCATTTATACTACCTAAATAGATACGTCCCATCTTATCTTTATACCCAGACTGATAATTAAACTGGTTACTTAGCAATCCGTTTGCTGTAGTATAAACTCGTTTATCATCTGTTTCCGGATTGAAACAAACCAAACCATTATTAGTTGTCAACCATAAATTCCCCCGATTATCCTCTACCATCCGATAAATGATATTACTAGGAAAACCTTTCGACATATCAAAACGAGTAAAGCTTTCATTTTCCGGATTAAAACGGCAAAAACCCGCCCCTTGTGTCATAAACCATAACCGCTTACGACTATCTTCACAAATACTGATTACTTTATCATAAGGTAATGAAGTGGAATCGTTCTTGTGAAAAATAAAATTCTTCCATTCTTTCTTATTCACATCATAACGAAAAACACCGTTAGAATAAGTTGCCAGCCACAAATTCCCATTAAAATCCTCCAATATTTTATAAACAAACATATTAGCTAGTTCCGGCATCCTAGTAAAGTCATCTGTATCACGATTATATCGCAGCAATCCAGATGTAGTGCCAATCCATAAGTCACCAGATGTAGTTTTACAAATAGAGAATACATTATTGGCATCCAAAGAATTTGGGCTTATACCTTTTTGATAGTGTCTTACTTGCTTCGTAAGCAAATCAATACGGCTTAAACCTCCGGAAAAAGTGCCTACCCACAAATCATCACCGTCCAAACATAAACCATGAACATTTTGATAAATAGAAGGATGTGAGAATTTTTCAATCTTTCCACTTTCCGGATAAAAATGAAATAATCCCTTATCTTCAGTACCAATCCAAACAGTACCATCATTACTTTCACAGAATTCACGTACCCTACGCCCAAAATTTTTAATATCATCACGAGGGTAGAATTTTTCAAAATAAGTCCATTGACGCGGATAGTAATTGACCCCGCCAAAATAAGATCCGATCCACATTCCTCCCTCATTATCACGGCATATAGAATAAATAGCATTATCGGCTAAAGCATAAGAATCATTCCCGTTTGAAACAGTGAGATGAGCTATTTCACCTTTTTCCAAATCATAAATATATAGCCCCGACTCCGTACCTACCCATAATTCCTTATCCGATTTAAAGCCTAAATCACGCACATAATAATTCAACAAACGCCTTACCCGCCCTGTTGTCAGATTAATTTCAGTCAAACCATTAGAAGAACCGATATACCAACAATTATGGGGACCCATAATCCAAGTATTAATGATATCATCTTTAAAAGGCTCTTTTCCTTCAGAATCCTGAAAGGGAAACAATGTCTTAAAATTATCTTTTGTATAATATAGGTTGTCGTCATATAAACTGACCCAACATAGTTTTTCCTCAAACCAAAAACGCGTAACATTGGCCAATTGGTTCTTACGCTTATCTCTATGCAGACAATTAATTAACCGATCTTGCACACGATCAAAATGAAACAATCCTTGATAATCCACGGAAATCCATATATCACTATCTTCATCACTTTCAATACGAGTCACAGCACGACTAATCATATCACCTGTGTCACTAACTCTATCAAATACTGTAAAGTCTTCTAATAAAGGATTATACACATAAACGCCTGCATCTGTTCCAACCCAAATATTTCCTTCTTTATCCTCATGAAGTGCAGTGATAAAATTATTTCCTAAAGCAGAATTCTCTTTTTTGAAAATACGAAAACTCAGGCCATCAAAACGATTCAAACCATCTTTTGTTCCAAACCACATGAAACCTTGTTTATCTTGCAAAATAGCGTTCACCGTGTTTTGCGAGAGTCCGTCTTGAATATCCAATGTTTTGAAATAATATCGGATATTACTTTGAGAGTAAAGAGTAAATGCATATAAAAAAAGAAGTCCTATTATGAATATTCTTTTCATAGTATATCAATTTAGTTTAGAGAGTACAAAATTAAAGATTAAATTCTCCATATCAATAATTATCCGGAAAAAGTCCCAAAAGAACCAGTGTCTACCCTCACCGCTTCTTTCAGGACTCTTCCTCTCTGAATCTTATTTATCCCAAATGTTATATTCCACAATTCCTTCTACCTTAACATACATTATTTATGTACCGAAAACTTGTAAATACAATGACTTTGATATTTTTCTCCTGGTCTCACTACTGCCGTAGGCCAGTCTGCCTTATTAGGTGTATCGGGATATTTTTGCGTTTCCAAGCACACAGAGGCCCGAAAATTATATATTGTATTTTTTTTACCCGTCAATGTCCCATCTAGAAAATTACCACAATAAACCTGAATACCCGGCTCGTCAGTATAAACATTGAGTACAATCCCCGTAACAGGTGACTCCAATGTGGCACAAACTTGATGAATATCCCCCTTAGTATTCAATACCCAATTATGATCAATGCCATTCCCATATCTTAATTGTTCAAAATCTTGATTAATACGAGTTCCAATGACAGCAGGAAGTCTGAAATCCATAGGAGTACCCTCAACCGGAACAATTTCTCCAGTCGTCATAAAAGTACTGTCAACAGGAGTATAATAATCCGCGTTCAAAGTCAATAAATAATCAGAATTATCTTTTGACGGATCTCCATCTAAATTAAAATAAGAATGATTGGTCATGTTTACAACAGTCGGTTTATCCGTTTCTGCTTCATACTGAATATCAATAGCATTATCGTCCGTCAATTTCATTATAACAGTACAATTCAAATTTCCAGGAAAACCCTCTTCACCATTTTTAGACAAGTAAGTCAGTTTCACCTCTCTGTCACTCACTTGAATACCTCTATAAATACGATATTGAAATCCTTGAGGACCTCCATGCAAACAATGTCCGTAATTGTTTCGAGGCAATTGGTATACTATCCCATCCAATGAAAAACGTCCCTGATTTATACGGTTGGCATAACGCCCTATACTTGCTCCAAAATCCGACGGATATTTGATATAGTCCTGTATGGAATCAAAACCCAATACTACATCCCTCATTATTCCATCTTTATCAGGAACCATAACAGAAACAATACGACCGCCATAGTTAGTGATACAAACTTCCATCTTATTTTTATTCTTCAATACAAACAGATCAGTTTTCTCACCATTTATCTCCGTTTGAAAACGACTTTTACTTAAACCGGATTCAGTCAAGACCTCATCATTTTTATAAGAAGTACATGCAGTCATAAGGACTGCACATACCCAAAAGAACAGCTTATTCATATTCCTTACTTTAATGATTTACAGATACGTGCGTTGGCTTCTCTCACTCGTTTTTCATCTACTTTAATCACCTTACGATCATAAGTCATCAGTCCGTTCACTTCCACCTCCACATCCGTAGTCTGAGTATAAACAGCCGCCGAGAATCCCCTGGTTATCAGGTCATAAAGCATATCTGTATATTTTATATACTCATCAGTTACTTCTTTGGAAGAATTAAACTGTATATATCCCCAGTTACGATCCGGTTCCCAGATATGATTTTTCACTACCCAACCGATACCACCATACTCTCCCAAAACATTAGCTCGCTGGGCATCATACAGATACATTTCGGGAGCAGGATAATTATGCAAGTCAAGCATATCGCCACAAGTATAATGGTTACCTCCACTTGCAGGATTTACCAGACGGGTCGGATCATATTCTTTAGTCCATTCTGCAATTTCCGGAGTCTTGAATTGCCCCCATGCCTCATTGAACGGAACCCATGTTCCGATACATGGATAAGAATACAAGCAATCCATAATTTCTTTCCATTCTTTACGGTAACAAGCCTCAGAAACCGCCGAACGCTTTTTTTCCGTACCTTCAAAATATTTGCGGTTCTGCCACTCCGGATTACGATCACCGCTAGGCATATCCTGCCACACAATAATTCCCAATTGATCACAATGAGTATACCAACGGGCCGGTTCCACTTTAATATGTTTACGTATCATATTGAATCCTAAGTCTTTAGTCTTTTGTATATCATATACTAAAGCCTCATCAGTGGGAGCGGTATACAATCCATCAGGCCACCATCCCTGATCCAATGGTCCGAACTGGAACAAAGGTTGGTTATTCAGTTCTAAACGTACAATTCCATTAGCATCACGTTTCGTAGAGTATTTGCGCATAGCTGCATAACTGTTCACCTGATCCAATATTTTATTATCGCTTTTCAACGTAACCTTTAAAGTATACAAAAAAGGAAAATCAGGGCTCCATAATTTAGCATCTCCCGGCATAGATATGACCACAGCTTCATCATTAATACTTTTCCCAGTGGCAACCAACTGATTGCCGTCATATACGTTTACTTCAATCAGATCGGAAGGTGCCCTCATATTCAAATGGGCTTTTACAGTCAGTAAGTGTTGGTCAATATCCGGTGTGATTCGAAGTTCTTCAATATGCCTGGCAGTAACCGGTTCCAGCCAAACAGTCTGCCAAATGCCAGTCACAGGAGTATACCAAATACCCTCCGGATTATTTACCTGTTTACCTCTAGGCTGATACCCTTCATCCGTAGGGTCCCAAACTTTTACTACTAATTTATTATTTCCCTTACCAGACAACGCTGCAGTGATATCAAAAGAAAACGGAGTAAAACCACCAGTATGACTACCAACCTTCACATCATTTACCCAAATATCTGCTTTCCAGTCCACAGCACCGAAATGAAGTAATACATTTTTATTTTTCCAAGCAACAGGCACTTCAAATGAACGGGAATACCATAATTCCTTTTTTGCACCGACTCTTTGTCCCACACCTGATAAAGAAGATTCCACTGCAAAAGGTACCAAAATCTGCCCGTCAAAATGCGCCGGAACATTTCCTCCCAAATCGGTGATAGCATACTCCCACAAACCATTCAAGTTCTTCCATTCATTACGTTCCATTATAGGACGTGGATATTCAGGCAATACGGCAGAGGTATTTATTTTATTTGCCCACTGTGTTTTGATCTTGTCACCAGCCGGTTTCCACTGCGCACATACTTCCGTAGTCAAAAAGGCTAACAACAGAGATAAGATAAGAAAATTCTTCATAATAATGTAATTTAATGTTTTTCTCAGTATGGCAAAGATAGAAGCAATATGCTTTAAAGGATAGAACAATTCTTCCAATAATTAAAATAATCCGCTCAAATCCTCCATTTCAACGGCAGAGTGATCTAATTATTCTATCTTCTATGTATAATCTTACAAGCCATTTCCATACAGAATAGACTAAAAAACAAATGATACCTACTCATCACGAGCAAGTATCATCTAAATTAAAATCTAAATTCTCTACGAGAATAAGGTGGTCTCGCCTTAAATCTGAACACAAGCATCCAACGAGACCTCCTAAAAGTATTGTACGCTTACAATACTTATACGTTTTGATCCTTTTATGTCTATTTTATCAATAAATTTCTTTTCTGAATAATGGTACAAAGATAAACTTTTAACCTATCCGACAGAGAATAAGTTCTCTAAAAGGAAAACATTAGAGAAATATGGGTCATGCATTAGATTTATTTAAAAAATAAATACAATACGGAATACCACTACCTATAATAAAACAATATCATTCCTTCAAAAAGCTCCATATTTCATAAAAGAAAAAAC
>ERZ779829.96-NODE-96-length-35079-cov-2.462968_pt1 | contig 35079 bp, 35 predicted proteins | sample MGYA00511562_ERZ779829 | MGnify/ENA primary metagenome ERZ779829 (study PRJEB29588, sample SAMEA2151677) | human gut metagenome | biome: human gut; feature: human-associated habitat; material: faeces | place: Denmark | collected 2008/2010 ... | reverse complement strand
AGATTTTGATAGACTATTAAGTGAAACAAAGCAAATTGAAAATAAATAAATTGCAGATTGGATAAAAAGGCAAAAAATGATATAATCATATCAGATGAACGGATGTGGACAATGTCCACAAGAAGTCCACGTTAGAGAAATACTTATAGTATAGATAATATCATAAATATGAATAATATAGATGTTACCTAGTTAGATAAATAAAGAAATACTCATAATACTATAAATAATACAGATAATATGGGAGCATCCACTACTTGTGGAAGTGGTAAGAAATATAAACAATGTTGTGGAAAGTAGTCTATTATATAAAAAAGAATGGAGAAAATATGAAAATAGTTTTAGGCTCTAAAAACGTTTCTAAGCAAAGGTCAATTTTAATTGCAATGAGTGAATTGGGATTTGATGATATTTCTATTACTACTATCGATGCCAATTCTTTAGTAAGTTCTAAACCAATCAATGATGAAACTTTAATAGGAGCAAGAAATAGAAATAAGAACTTATATGATTATTGTAGAGAAAATAATATTTCGTTTGATTTATTAATAAGTATTGAAGGTGGATATGAGCAGATAGATAACACATATTTTATTGTTACTTATGCATCAATAGTAAACCAAAGTGGTGATGAATTTATAGGAAAATCAACTGGACTCCAAATCACTGAAAATATGTTTGATTACGTTAAAGCGGGAAAATCTTTAAATAAAGTTATTGAAAGTATTATCAACAGTAGCAGTAATAAAAAAGATAATGGAATAACTGGATATCTAACAAATGGGTATTACAGAAGAGATGTATTTGAATCTTCAGCAGTTATAAGTGCGATGCAAACTTTACTGAATTTTAAATCAACATATAAAAAATTAGAGAAAAAAATATAAACAATGTTGTGAGAAATAGTATAAAATAAAAAAAAGCTAAGCTAGTTCAAGATTTAAAACTTATCCACAAAATATTAAAATATGTAGTAAAATAAAGGTGTGAACGAGGAATAATGTGTTGACACCTTTTAAATTTAAAAAGGAGGCTTTTAATAGAAGAAAAAATAATATAGTAATATATCAACTAGAAGATGGTAAAACAAAAATAGACGTAAAACTTGAAGATGAAACAGTATGGTTATCACAACAACAGATGACTGACTTATATGATACGACCAAACAAAATATAAGTTTGCATATTAAAAATATCTTTGATGAAGAAGAATTAGACATAAATTCAACTGTCAAGGAATTCTTGACAGTTCAAAAAGAAGGAAACCGAAAGGTTGAAAGAAAAGTTAAATATTACAATTTAGATATGATTATATCTTTAGGATATAGAATAAAATCGAAAGTTGCTACTAATTTTAGAAGATGGGCGACTGAAAGATTAAAAGAATATATGATTAAAGGTTTCACTATGGACGATGAAAGACTTAAAGGTAATGGTGGAGGTAATTATTGGAAAGAATTGCTTGCTAGAATTAAGGATATTAGGTCATCAGAAAAAGTGTTATATAGACAAGTCCTTGATTTGTATGCAACTTCTGTAGATTATGATCCTAAAGACAGTAAATCAATTGAATTTTTTAAAATCGTTCAAAATAAACTTCATTATGCTGCTCATGGACATACAGCACCAGAAGTAATCCATGAAAGAGCAGATTCTGAGAAACCATTTATGGGACTTACTACTTTTGGGGGCGATTTACCAGTAATGAGTGATGTTGTAATTGCTAAAAATTATTAAACAGAAGAAGAACTAAAAATTTTAAATAATTTGGTTTCTGGATATTTTGATTTTGCAGAAATACAAGCAATTAGACATAATCCAATGCATATGGAAGATTATATTAGACAACTGGATACAATCCTTTCCAGTACTGGAGAAAAGTTACTTGTGGGTGCAGGTACAGTTAGTCATAACAAAGCGATTGAAAAAGCAAAAGATGAATATAAGAAATATCAAGTAAAAACAATAAGTCCGGTTGAAAAAGAATATTTAGAAACTTTAAAAGTAATAAGTAATAAAATTGATGATAAAGCAAAGAGTGAATAGAGTGTATTATATAGATATACTCTATATTTTTATATGTAAATTAGAGATAAGGAGAGTGATAAAATGATTAGCATAAGAAAAAGATATAATATATATATTGTTTTGATTTGAGTAATGGAAAATGTACTTATCCAAATATAAAGATTATTAGCATTCGAAAAAAATAGAAGAAATCAAAATAATTTTAAGATAAATTTTTTGAACTAAATCCACAACAAAGAAATACATATATGCTATAATCAAATAGAAGGTGATAATATGATTTTAGAAGAATATGATGAAACATTAAATTCAACATTCGATCCATATGAAGTTGAAAATGTAATTGAAGGTTTCCCTAAAACTGGAGTAACTTGCTTTTCAAAAAAATTATTTGATCAATTAGTAAGTAGGTTTGGTGGTGTAGAAATAGCACTATCTTCAAATGGAAACGGCAAATCGCCAATATACAAAATCAATTATGATGGAAAAGACTTGGCTTTGTTTATGTCTAGAGTTGGCGCACCAGCATGTATTGTTCAATATGAAGAATTATTTGCTATGGGATTAGAAAGAATAATTGTTTTTGGAACGTGTGGCGTACTTGATAAATCAATAGATGATTTGGCTGTAATAATTCCAGATTCAGCTATTAGAGATGAGGGAACAAGTTACCATTATTTAAAATCAGCAAGGGAAATAACTGTAAATCCAAAATATAAAAAAGAATTTATTAAATTACTAAAAGAACATAATTATTCCTATGTAACAGGGAAAGTGTGGACTACAGATGCTCCATATCGAGAAACAAGAAAAAAAGTATTGGCCAGAAAAGAAGAAGGCTGTATATGTGTTGATATGGAATGTTCAGCAATATCAGCTTTAGCTAAATTTAGAGATAAAGAAGTTTTTCAATTCTTTTATGCAGCAGACAATTTAGATTCAGCAAAGTGGGATAAAAGATCTTTAGGAAGTAATGAAAAGTTAAGTGACAAAGAAATGATTGGATTATTGGCAATTAAATTTGCTATAAGTTTAAATAAATAATCCATTTTAGATGCGACTATACCTTTAGAATGTATAATAAAATCTAAAGTTGTCATTAATCTTACAAAATAGTCTATGAGTATGATAAATTATGTATAGGTGATTAAGATGAATTATGAAATAGTTGATGTAAAACAAGAAGAAAAAGACAAACTACATAAATTGTTACAATATGCATTGTATGATGGTTCACAATATATTGATAATGATATAAATGAGGACTGTATATTTGAATATAAATGGTTTGATAAATATTTTACTGATAATAATAGAAATGCCTATTTTATTAAAAGTGGAAATAGATATTTAGGCATGGTTATGGTAAATGAAAATTTAAAATTTAATAAAACAGGTAAATGTATAGCTGAATTTTTGATAATGCCAAGATTTAGAAAAAATCATATTGGAAAAAATGTAGCCTATAAAATATTCGAAAAATTTAAGGGTGATTGGGAAGTTCAACCAATGGAAAACAATCCTGGTGCATACTCATTTTGGAAAAAAATCATATCTGAATATACAAATGGTAACTACATAACTAAAAATGATGGTATAGAAGATGTATTTATTTTTAACAATAAGTAGAAACGTCTATTTTCACAAATAATAGAATAGAAAAGTAGAAAAGATGTAAATGTTGTACAGCTTATAAATAATTTCTAATTAGATGGTTTTAATCCACGATTTACAGGGACAGTCTATTTAATGTATGTATTACAAATAAAGGTGCATAACACCTTTTTTCTATGATAGAATATAAGCAAGAGGACTGATACCATGACATTAGAAGAAGAGATTTTTAAAAAAAGAGAACTAGATACTAAAAAACTACTAGAATATGGTTTTATAAAAAACAATGATTACTTAGAATATAAAAAACTAATATTAAATAATACCTTTGAAATAGTAATAACAGTAAAAGAAAATAAAATAAATGGAAAAGTAATAGATAAAGAATTTGATGATGAATATTTAAATTATAGATTAGAAAACCAAACAGGTGAATTTGTAAATACCATAAGAGATGAATTTGTACATACTCTAGAAGATATAAAAGAAAACTGTACTATAAACAAATTATTTGTAAATGATCAATCTAATAGACTAGCCAATTTAATATTAAAAAAGTATTCAGATTCCCCAGAATTTTTATTTAATGATGATACAACAGGTGTATTTAGAAATAAAAATAATAAAAAATGGTATGGTATCATCCTAAATGTTGACTATAAAAAGTTTTATAAAAAAGATGGTAAAGTTGATATAATAAACATAAAGCTAAATCCTAATAAAATAGATAATTTAATTAACGAAAAAGGCTTTTTTAGAGCATTCCATATGAATAAAAAATCTTGGGTAAGTATCATTTTAGATGATACAGTAAAAGATGAGAAAATAATGAAATTAATTGATGAGAGTTATAATTATACAGTAGATACAAACGAATGGGTATTACCTGCAAATCCTAACTACTTTGATATATTTGAATATATGAAAAATAGAAAAACAGTAGAATGGAAGCAACCTAAAAATATAAACGTAGGAGATAATGTATACATATATATTGGTGCTCCAGTATCAGCAATTATTTATAAAACAGTAGTATTAGAAAAAGATATAAATAACTATTATTCAGATAGAAAAACAATGATTCTAAAAATATTAAAAGAATATGATAGAGATAAATATACATTCAATAAGGTAAAAGAATACGATTTACGAGCAGTAAGAGGCCCACGAAAAATGCCTAAAAAATTAATCGATAAAATAAAAGATGATGAAAACATGGAAGAATTAGAAAACTAAAGTAAGAATCAGAAATCAAAAAATAAGGAGGAGAAAAAAGTGAGTTTAGAAGAGTTAAGAAAAGAATGGTCAGAATATGAAGCATATCAAAGAGAAAACAATCAAGATACATTGAGATATACAACTTTTTTTAATGAGTTTATTGTAGATTTTAATAAATCACTCTCCGATGAGGAATATACATGTTTAAAAAATGCTCATCAAACAATAGAAAATATTCGACAAACAAAGGGTAATCTAACAGAGAAAAATATTATTAATTTAACGGCAAGCTTTCTAGGAAAAATATCTGAAAATCTACAAAAAAAGTTTTTAGATTATGCTAGTGATAGTATTTCTATAAGTGAAGAATATGATAAAAGTGGATGCGATTATTATAAAAAAATAGTTAATGATAAAGTTGAATATTATAGTAAGATTCGTCTAAAGAAAACTGGTACACTATATGATGTTTTCGTATTAGTTCATGAGTATTTTCATTCGTTAACTGATGTATCTGACTATAAAGATAAAATATCGTTAAGCAAACAGAGTATAGATATAATTCAGGAAACAATCTCAATTTTAGGAGAATTAGCTTGTGCTAAGAGTTTAGAAAAAGATTATCCACAAGAAACACTAAATTATCTTTACTGGAGAATCTACGAAGAAATGTATAGTAAAATAGGCTCATACAGACTATTAATGAAATACGCCACAGAACTACAAAAAGTAGAAAGTATAGAACAGTTGCAAGAAAAATTTTATCTTCCAGAAATAATTGATGTTGTGGAAAGAAAAATATTACCAATAAGTCCTAATCACATACTTGGTACAATATCATCAGTAGAATTACTTCATAGCAAAAATATGGAAGAGATTTTCAGTTTATTAAAAGCAATATATACAAAAGTTGATAACCAAGAGATTGAATCTGTAGCTGATGATTTCCCAAAACAAATAAATTCACATAAATTTGCAGAAATAGTCAAAGTAGAACTAATATCAAGCAATCATAAAAATACCCAATAAACCCAATGATTGTACTAAAATATCAAAATTAGAGCATAAAGGAGAAAAATAATTATGATAGTAAAAAATAATTACAATGAATGTATAACAAACTTAGCTTGTTCAATAAGAAAATATTTTAATTTAGAATATAGACATAACACACTTGAATATATTGATAAATTATTAGAAGAGAAAAAACCTAAAAATGTAGTAACCATATTATGTGATGGTATGGGTTCCAATATCATGGATAGAATGTTAGAAGCAAATAGTTTTCTTATAAAACATCGCCTTAAACCAATAACAACAGTTTTTCCAGCCACAACTGTAGCAGCAACTACTTCTATGATGACAGGACTAAATCCTGTTGAAACAGCCATGTTAGGATGGGATATGTACTATAAAGATATAGATAAAACCATAACAACATTCTTTCATTCAGAAAAAGAAGATGCAGAACATAAACCATTACCAGAAGCTCGTGAATATAATGATAAACATATGATTAGAAAGTCAATTATGGAAGAGATAAATGAAAAGGGAATTGATACCGGACATATATTATTTCCATTTGGTCCAAATTCATACAAGGACATTGATGATATGTTTAACAAAATAGAATCATTATGTAATGAACCTGGTAAAAAATATATTTATGCCTATGATGAAGATCCAGATCATACGATGCATGAACTTGGCTGTGATACAGAAAAAGTAAAAGACATAATTAAAGACATAAATAAAAAAGTAGAAGAACTAAGCAAAAAACTAAAAGACACAATAATTTTTGTTGTAGCTGATCACGGACACAAAAACGTAGAAAATGTAATGTTAAAAGATTATCCTGACATAGTAGAGTGTTTAGAAAGAAATACCTCACTTGAACCTAGAGCGGTTAACTTTTTTATCAAAGACAACCATAAAGAAGTATTCCCAACAATATTTAATAAGCATTTTAAAGGCGATTTTGACTTATATAAAATGCAAGAAGTAATTGATTCTAGGCTTTTTGGAGATGGAGAAGAAAATGAAGTCTATAGAGATATATTGGGAGATTTTTTAGCAATAGCCAAAACCGATAAAACTTTACTATATAATGGTGGTGAAGTTTTAAAATCACAACATGCAGGATATACAGACGATGAGATATATGTACCGCTAATTGTAATAGATACAGATAAAGAAAATTAAATGTATAAAAGCACAAAAAAGACATAATTATACACAAATACATTCTAAAAAATGTAGCACGAAAACAAATATAAAACTATAAAAAACACAAAAAACTTCTCTACCTGAAATGGTATTACTATAAAAATATTTGGAGGTGTAACATGATTTTAAATGTATCTGGAAGAACTGATGTAGTAGCATTTTATTCAGAGTGGTTCATGAATAGATATAAAGAAGGGTTTATCGACGTTAGAAATCCCTTTAACCAAAAATTAGTTAGCAGAATATACTTTGAAGATGTTGACTTAATTCTATTTTGTACCAAAAATCCCATGCCAATAATAAAAAGACTAGCTGAAATAAATAAACCTATTATTTTTCATGTAACTATAACTCCGTACAAAAAAGAAATTGAACCAAATGTTCCTTCAAAAAGAAAAATAATTGATTCGGTAAAAGAGATATCTAAAATAGTAGGGATAGAAAACCTAATAATTAGATATGATCCAATATTATTAAGTGACAAATACACTCCAGAATATCATGTGAAAGCATTTAAAAGGTTGTGTTCATTATTGAACGGTTCTGTTAACAAGATAATAGTGTCTTTTATTGATGATTATAAAAATGTAAGAAAAAATGAAAAGTTACTTAACTATCGTGTCTTTACTGAAGATGATTACCGAGTAATTGGTACTAACTTTAGTAAAATTGCCAAAGAAAATAACATGACAGTTCAAACTTGTTTTGAAGAAAGAAACTTAACTGAATATGGTTTTATAAAAGGAGAATGTCTATCTCATGAGTCAGCTTATAAACTAACTGGAAAAACATATAAAAGCTGGGTTGCTAGAAAAGAAAGAAAATGTAATTGTGTTCAAATGGTAGATGTAGGCGTTTATAATTCATGTAAGCACTTTTGTAAATACTGTTATGCAAACTTTGATGAGAAACAAGTAAATAATAACTATCTAAATCATGATAAATTATCTTCATTACTAATAGGAAAATTAGAAAAAGATGATATTATAAAAAGAAGAGTAAAATAATATGTTATGATAAAGAAAAAGTATTTACAAAGAAGGAAAAATTTATGAAAATTGAATTACCAAAATTATCAGATCATAAAAGAATAAATGAACTTGCTATTAAATTGCATGAGTATCATGTAGAATGGAGACCGGATATTTTTATTCATACTGATGAGGTTATATCAAAAGAAGAATTACAAGAAATGATTGCTAACGAAAAGATGTTTGTTGCCAAAGAAGATAACAAGGTATTAGGCTATATAATTTTAGGGCCAATACGCGAGGATCATAAAAATGGCTATAATTATAGAAAACAATTAGAACTAGCTGCCTTAATAGTAGATGATACAACACGCAATAAAGGAATCGGTACAGCACTAATGAAAAAAGCATTAGAATATGCCAAAGAAAATAATTGTACAGATGTAAGATTAACAGTAAATGAAGAAAATGAAAAAGCAATTAAGTTATATGAAAAATTAGGAATGAAGGTTAGAAATATTGCCTATACAATGAAAATAGATAAGTAAATTTAAAGAATAAATCTTACTAAAAAAAAATATCCACTATTTTTGTGGAAAAATAAAAAATAAAGATAATAATCAAAATATATAATCCACAGTTTTTGTGGAAAAGTGAAAAACAATAAAAAAATAAAAATGCGCTATTAACAATTATTGTGGATATTTATAATAACTATTCAAAAAATATAAAGAAAGGCATAGAACTTTCTTTTTTTATCTTCTTAAAGAACACAATAAGTGATATAATTTAGTAACGAGAGTAGTGTAAGGAGGAACGACAATGAAAAAAAGAATATCAAGACAAAAATACTATAAAAACCTAGACTTATTAAGACTTTTATCCTGTATAGCAATCCTTCTTTATCACTTAAATATCTTAAAGGGTGGTTACTTAGCAGTATGTACTTTCTTTGTATTAACTAGTTATTTATCATGCCTATCAGAATTTAAAAAAGATAAATTTTCTATCAAAGACTACTATTTAAAACGCATAGTCAAACTATATATACCACTAATAATAGTAGTATTTTCATCTCTTGCTGTTATATCATTATTTCCAAATATAAGTTGGTTTAATCTAAAACCAGAAACAACATCAGTGCTATTAGGCTATAACAATTTTTGGCAACTAAATGCTAATCTAGATTATTTTGCAAGACACATAAATTCACCGTTTATTCATCTTTGGTATATAGCAATTCTTCTCCAATTCGACTTGGTTTTTCCACTTATATTTGTACCATTAAGAAAACTAGGAGACAAAGTTTCCAAATCTATACCTTGTATAATAACAGCATTAGCAACAACTATTTCAACCATCTATTTTTATAGAATGAGTCTAACTCAAAATATGATGGTTACTTATTACGATACATTTACAAGACTATTTTCTCTATTATTTGGTTTAACATTAGCTTTCTTTCATAATTATTACAAATCATTATTACCAAATAAATTTAAAGAGAGTCCATATAAAAATATAATATTTACTTTTTATTTAATACTACTATCAATACTATTTGTCTTAATAGATTCAAAGTCTCCTTACTTTGCTTTAAGTATGGTAATAACAACAATTCTTACTTGTAGAATAATCGACTATGCAACAACGACAAGTACAAATAGTCTTAATTTGGTAGAGAAAGTAGTAAAATCACTATCAGATATCAGTTATGAAATATATTTAACTCAATATCCTATAATATTTCTATTTCAGTATATAAAACTACAACCACTGTACAAACTAGCCGCAATAATATTAGTAACAATCATAACCTCATACATTATTCATTTTGCTTTAAAGAAAACAAAAAGATTCAAAGTATTTAAATATTTATTACTTACAAGTGTTCTTATTGTATCAATCTATGGTGCTTATCAATATTATCTAGCTAAAGACCATACATTAGAAATGAAAAAGTTAAAAGAACAATTAGCTCAAAATGAACAGATGATTAAAGAATCAAAAGAAAAATATGCAACGCAATTAAAACAAGAACAAGAAGACTGGACTAAGCAACTAGAAAATTTAGAGGAATGTGAAAGTAAACTAAATGAAGTAGTATCAAACTTACCTATAGTTGGAGTTGGAGATTCTGTAATGTTAGGCGCTATATCAAACTTACAATCTCAGTTTCCAAATGGATATTTTGACGCTAAAGTTTCACGCACTGCTTGGAAAGTTGCTCCAATACTAAAAGATTTAACAGAGAAAAATATGTTAGGCAATCCTATTGTCTTAAACCTAGGTGCAAATGGAGATTGCTCAAAATCATGTAAGGCAGAAATAATGCAAATAGCAGACAAACGACAAGTATTTTGGCTAAATACAACTAACAACGAAACAGCAAATAATAATCTATATAACATCTCAAAAGAATATTCAAATCTTCATCTTATTGACTGGTCTAGTATTTCAAGTGGACATTCAGAATATTTTTATGCCGATGGCATTCATTTAACACCTACCGGAAGAGTGGCCTATACTAAGGCAATATATGATGCCATTTATCAGGAATATTTAAACGAGTACAATGAAAAGAAAAAAACAATTATTTCTGAACACGAACAACAGGAAAAAAGCAAAATAAGTTTTTATGGAAACACTTTATTATTAAATTCATTTGAATATATAGAAAAAGATTTTACGACTGCAGCTTTCATAATAAATAAAGACTTTACATATAAATCTTTAAAAAATGAAATAGATACTGCCCTAAAAAATAATACACTTACTAATAAGATAGTTTTAGCTTTTGATAATACTCCAAATATAAAAACAACAGAATATGAAAAAATATTAGAACTATGTAAAGATAATGAAATATACATAGTAGCAACCAATTCATCAGTTACTAATTTATCTAAGAAAAATCACTCAAACTTAGTAGTCTTAGATTTTACAAAAAAATTAAAAAAACATCCAGAGTATTTTATGGCCGATGGCAAACATCTAAGTGATAAGGGAAATAAAGCCCTAAGTAAATTTTTAAAACAAAATATTAAAGAAAAAGACATATCTGACTAATGATATGTCTTTTGTCTACTATGAACTTTCGTTAAAGTATGTTAATATAATTATAGAAGTTTAATTAAAGAGAAGGTTGAGTTTATGAGTGAGAGTACTAAAAAGAAAATTGTCACAGTTTTATTTATTATTGTAGGAATAATAGATATTTTATTATTAGCAGGAAATAATGAAGAAACATTACCAATAGGATGGGCTATATTCATGGAGTTATTTGTAACAATTCACATGTCCGCCTTTGTATTATATCCACTGGCAACTATAATCAATGACAATCCACAAAACATAAAAAAAACATTTTTAAAAATGTTTATAACTAGAGGTATCTTCCTATTATTTGCCGATATTTTCTTATCTACAAGTATTGCTATTTTTGATTTTATATCAGTATTTATAGGAGCATTCATAGTTGTGCCACTATTTGCTGTAGTAAGCGTAAAGAAAAACGGAATAAGAACAGTAACACAACAAACAACACCTCAAGAAGAACAAAAATGTCCAAAATGTGGAAATATAATAAAACCTGGCGAAAAATATTGTGCATCTTGTGGAGAAAAAATAGCTACTAGTCAAGAAGAAACAAAAACATCTTCTGGAACAATAACTCAAACTTATGTTAGGACGACTGATTTTGATCAAATGTTTTTGCAAAATGATAAAGAACTATTAGAAACATTTATAAAAAAAGCCCTAAAAAATGCTAAGATAAATCAAAGTACAAAGATGTTACCTCGTGAACTGTTAAAAAAGAAAACAATATTCTGCTCAATTTTATGTGCCTTACTATTTGCCTATGTTTGTATGATATTTTTTCATTTTCCAATATTAACTTATATAATAGGCGCTATTATCCTTCTGATTTTGGTAACACAAACTAAAAGGTATAATATTATAAGCTATTTAAAAAAAGAAGTTAAAGCAAGACCAGATGAAAAAATATCTAACATAGTAATGTCTGCTAAAGAAAGTTTTGTAGAAGATAACAAGAAAAAAGCAATTATTTGTGGAATTGTAGCCGCAATAATCTTACCATTAATTATTTTTAAATCACCAGTAATATTATATGAAAAAATGGAAAAAGGGTATGGTGTAAGATTTTATGCTTTTGGTATAACTAATTTTAAAACAGCAGAGATACCAGCTACTTATAAGGGTCAACCAGTTATAAGTTTACGTGGTAATACATTTTCAAATATGCCACTTCTAGAAGAAGTAAAATTACCAGAAACTATAACTGAAATAAGAGGTCAAGCCTTCAAAAATGATATTTTCTTAAAGAAAGTTAACATCCCACAAAAACTTGAATATCTAGGTGGAGGAGCATTTTACAATTGTGCGTCAATAACTTCTATAATCCTTCCTGATACCCTAACTACTATGGGTGGAGAAGTATTTAAAAATGCCCACTCATTAAAAACCATAAAATTATCTGAAAATCTCACAGAAATAAGAGGAAACTCCTTTGAAGAATGCACCTCTTTAAAAGAAATTACTATTCCTGATAAAGTAACAAGAATTGGTGGCCATGCATTTTATGGAAACACATCACTAAGTAAAGTAATATTTACCGAGAAAAGTCAATTAAAAGAGATTGGTTCTTCTGCCTTTAGAAAATGTGACAAATTATATTCAATAACCATACCTAAAGAAACTTACGTAAATTTTAGAGCATTCAAAGAAAGTCCTACTAGCATTAATTACTTTGGATATGGAGAAAAAACAAAATTTATTTATGTCACATCAGAAGATCCACAATCAGTAATAGAAACAAAAGATTATGGAACTATTTATATTAAGGTTAATAACGTAAATTATGTTAGTTATGACAACTGGGAAGTTAATGTAAGTATTACAGGAGGATTAAATATGAATTTAACTTTTACCAATCAAGAAAGAGAAAAACTAGTAGTTAAAAATTATTATCTTGAAATAACCAGTTGCTCTGCATATGGAAAAGTAGGAATAAATATAAGCTATAATTAGGAGTAAATATGGAACAGAATATAAAATACATACATTTATTATATGTACCAACAATGGCTTGCAACATGTGTTGTAAATATTGTTACCTAGAAGAAAACACAAAAGATGAAAAGACTGCTCACAAAGCTCTAGAAACCTTAGAATATGCCGTTTCAAAGTTTAAAGAGTCAAATGTAATACCATTTAATATTTCTCTCCATGGTGGAGAAGTAACAACACTTGATAAAGATACTTTTAGAAACATTATCAAATTCATTTCAGAATATTATCAAAAAAATAAAGAAATAATAACGCGTGGTGGTTTTAAAATAGGAACACCCCATATAAAAACAAATTTATATGATTTAGAAAAACATATCGATACAATAAAAGAATTCAATGTCTCAATATCAGGCAGTCTAGACTTACCATTATCATTACATGATGAATATCGAATTACTAAGGGTAATAAAAAAACACTAGAGAGAATCTTAAAAAACATTGCCCTTTTAGAAAATATTCCTAATAAAAAGAAAGTATCCGCAACAATTTTTAAAGAACACTATAATTATCTAGATGAAATTATAAAAGACATCAAATATCTTCATAAAAATACATGCCTAGATATGAATGACTTTAATTTTATGATTGGCTTTGATTATAACTCAAATGGTATTCTTCATCATATTACTGAAGAGGAACAAGTTGCATTTTATAATCGTATGCATCAAGAATTTGATGGTACTGATTTAGATGCCGGAGTAAATGGACCTTGGTTTGATGAGTTTGGTCCCGGATATTGTACAAATTGTGATAACTGTGGAGAAAAGTTCTTTCTTTTAGAAAAGAATGGTGATATTTACTCTTGTGTAAGAGGACAAAAAAATAAAGACTACTACTATGGAAACATTTACACAGATTCTGTGGAAAAAATATTGCAAACTGCTCAATCAAAAATATTTATAAATCACAATAAATTACCATTCAATGAAGAATGTAGTAAATGTGGTTACCTATATCTATGTAAAACCGGTTGCCCATTTGTTAAAAACACCTACAAAACTAATAAGAGTTATACTTGCCTTCTTCAACAACAAATGTATAAGGATAGAGGATATCTAAAAGATGAATATAATGAAGAATTCGTTTATCACTACGTAAGTACAATGCGTAATACCGATCCAACAAAATATATTCCAGAAAGTAAAAATGCAGACTATCCAAGCCTAACTGATATAATTGAAAAAGATCCAAAACTTAAATACATATATGCTGATGATGTCTTCATCTTAAAAGTTGATGGTGAAGAATACCAATTATCATCTCAAATATTAAAAAAATCTAGAAATATAATTTACATAACTAAAAATAGTAAGGTGATAATATATATGAAAAAGGACTTGATAAATGCAGAATGTGATTATCCAGATAACAACTCCCTATATATCATGTTATTATCCGGAAACTTAGTTACTTATGGAGATGAAGATAGAACTAAGCAATGCCATGTAGCAACATCTCAAATATACAAATGTGTCTTAGACAATAGACCATCAGATAAAAACGATTACTATGCCTATGATATAACTAATCTGATTACTGAATATAAAGAAGAACTATCAAAGGATAGTCCAAATAACATATTTTTTACGACCTCATCTTTAAGAGACTATCATTACTTAAAACAAAAAAATAATGCTTATTATCATATTCAAGCAATAAATTTACCATTTCAAAATATAGAATTTTATTATCTAGAAAAGGAGTATAAAAATGAATAGAGAACCAGAAACCTATGATGAGTTAATTATTCAAAAGAAATGTGTAGAATTAACTAAATATTATAATTTAACCATGGAACAATTAGAGGAAATATATGAGTTTTTAAAAGCCAATAAAAAAGGTAGCGTTCAAGGAAAAACGAATCAAATTTTTTTAAATGTAGGAACAACTACCAAATCCACTATTCCAACAACATGTATTAGTCGTATAGATGGTGTTATTGTTAACAGAAGGCAATTTACTGTAATTCCTCATTATGAGCCATCTTCTTACTCACATTCTAGTGGAGGATCATCATCAAATAATAACAATAACAACAATAATAATAACAATAATAATAACAGGTAGGTGATAGAATGCCTTTAATATCTGATAATTTTCAAATAAAAAAACTAAATAAATATAAAATAAATATAAAAACAAAATATATAGTTGGTAACGAAGTCTTAGAGCGAAATACAAATAATACTAAAAATGATGATATAAAAAATGGTATTAGATGTAAAAAAGAATACTATTTAAATAATAATCTTACTCATACAGAGGACTTATTTGATTCAAGAATTGAATATACATTTATTTCTAAAAATGTAGAAAACAAAGACTATACTTGTCCAAACTGTGGAATGCATTCCAAGTTAAAGGATTTTGTTGATGGCTGTCCTTACTGTCAAACATACTATAATATAGATTACACAAATAAAGATTTAGGCAGTAAATATCACTATGATCAAGTTCTAAGAAGTAATACCTATAAAATAGTAACAGGAATAGTAGATGTCATAATAAGCTTAATATTAAGTTACATTTTTATAAAAACCACTTCCAGAACATTTAATGGTTTTGATATATCAAAAATATTTATTTATGGTTTAATATTATCACTAGTACTATATTATTTTTTCTACATACTAGATGCATACATAGTATTAAGCCCCATAAGAAACTATAAAGAAAAAGAAAATCAAAAACAAGAAGAGTTCTGGGAAAATACTAAAATAGATAAAAAGAAATTCTATAATAACTTAAATTATGAACTAAGAAAATATTATTATTCTAAAGACAATATAATAGACTATGACATTATAGATTACTTAAGCTTTAATAATTTTACAAAAGATAATCAACAATACATCAAAATAAAAGCTGAAGTAAGAGTCGTATACTATAAAAATAATAAAATAACTTCTAAGATAATAAAAGACACATATTTATTAAAACATCACAGTAAAGATATTCAGTCTCTAAATGAAGGAGAAAACATAATTAAATGTCACAATTGTGGAGCATCTATTGATATTACAAAAGGAGAATGTTCATATTGCCATACTAAAACTAAGTATCTTCAAGAATGGATATTATAAACTAATGAATAAAAAAACTACTTAAGACAAGAGCTTACTCTATTATTAAGTAGTTTTTAATTTATATTATTTTTCTTCTACTACCAGTGGTCTAAACTCACTAATAGCTAATACCAATTTAGGATGTCTAATAACAAAATGTATAACGGGGTTAAAACTCTTAGAAATAATTACATATTTATTCTCAAGAATACTAATACTAATATTTTTAAAAGTTTTATTTTTACTAATTTCAAGTTTATAATTTTTATTTTCTTTAGCAAACTTCTTAGTCATCTTAAAATGTTCCATATACTCCTCATAATTATATTTAACCTTATCTTTATAAAACATTCCTTCTAACTCTAAATAACATTCACTGGATTTATCAAATTCATGAATACAATCAGTAATTATACTACGTTCCAATACTTCTTTAGTACTTTTATTTAACTCATTCTTATACTTAATAATCGTTTTAATATCCTCATCGCTAATATTATTATTTATAAGAATTCTTTTTAATAAGTCATTACTCATAGTAAAAAGAGGTAAGCTAGCTAAAATTCTTTTTCTTCTACCAACAGTCTTTCTATCCTTATCTCTAAATTTCTTAAAAGTATTCTCATCATCATTATTATAAATATCCATAAGTGAATTAGCCTTTTTTAAAAGTAATTCACTTTTTTCTCTATAATATCCTACTTCTTTAGAATTATTTGTTAAATAATATTTTCCCTTATTATGAGCTCCATCAATACATTCGCCAGTTAAAGCAACAACACCTGATACGTAGTTAAAATGATGATATACATTAGTATTAATGCTTTTTAAGTAATATGGGGATATTTGTCCAGTCATATAAATTGGTATCCAACTCTCAAGACCAAGCATCATTTCATTAAAGGGTCTATCTAAATTATGAATAATATTTAAATGTAGTCCCTTCTTTAAACACATCGCAATAGCAAACATCCATTTCTTTCCAAAATCAATATCCTGGGCCATATCTTCCATAGGCATATCACTACACATGAAAATATCTTCTTTATTCTTAGAAAGAACAGTAGCCTTAAAAAAGTCTAACTCACCATTTTTCATTTCCTCAATACCATAATAATTTTTACATCTAGCTTTATAAAAAGGAATATTAGGTACCTTTAACTTATCAAACTTAATAGCTTTTATATATTGATTTAAATCAAAATCATCTAGGTTATATAAGAACTTATCAATGTTTATAACCTCATCATTCTTATTAGTAAGAATCCATTGTCGCAAATTTTCAACTGTAATCTCATTTCCTATTAGTTTCTTAAAACTATCATTATCTAGCTTACTATTATACTTTTTTAATACGAAGTTAATAAAAGAATTAACAAACTCTTCCTTATTAGAAGGAACTCTCTCACCACTTCGTATTCTAGATAGATATGAAGCATCAAAATTCAAAGCTTTAGCAAGTTCTCGTACATTTATACTAAAAGTATCAATTAATATATTTAAATTTTCTCTAACAATTTCAAAATCTATATTAGAACTATCAAATATACAATTAAATTCTTTATAAATATCATTCATCTTATATTTATTATCAGACAACATTTCAAAAGCTTTACTAATCTTTTTTAAATTAGTACTATTTGGAACTCTAGTACCATTCTTGTATCTACTAACGATTGATTCTGAAAGTCCTGCTGCGTTAGCTAAATCTTTTGAACTACATCCAATCAAATTTAAATACTTATTTAATACATCACAAAACTTCACGCTCTCACTTCCTTATATAAAATATTATAACACAACATAAACCAATATAATGATTATTAAACTTGTCAAATTGTCATTGACTATTAGGGAAAGAAACTACAAAAGATATCTTAATTATCTTATACTTTTAGTAAGAACAATATATAAGGAGAGTAAAAATATGTTAAAAAAAATAAAAGAAAATAAAAAAGTAATAATAGTTTTAGTAGTATTAGTTGTTGGAATATTACTATTTGTCTTTTTAAACAATAACAAACTAGATCCAAAAGTAAAAATAAAATATACAGAGGCAAGTAAAATAACTTTAGAAGAATATAAAAATGATGTTTTCAGCATGAAAAAACCAAAGGATTGGATAGTTGAATCAGCTGGAACAGGAATGTATTATGCGATTAGAGTATACGATCCAACAGAAACTGCTAATCAGGTATTTTTAATGTTAAAGATTCAACCATTACTAAAGAGCCCTGCCGCAAAAAGTTTTTGGCAAGAATATTCTAGATTAAGTGGAAATAGTCCTCAATATCAAGTTTTTGCCAATGCAGTAGTTCTAGAGCAACAAACTACTGAATGTTTTTATACTTCATTTAATAATATTGCTGATTATATAACTTCTGTTGAACCAACTTTATCAAATATGAAATTTCCAACTTTTTCTAACTTTAAAAAGGTTGAAGAATTTGCATCTGTTGCTTCAATGAAAAACTATGCTTTAGATAGTAAAGTTTTAAGAGGAACATTTACATCTGAAAAAGGTAAAGAAGGAGAAGGCCTTTTTCTAGCATCTATTGTAAATTTTGGTAATCAATATCAAAATGGTGTAGATTTTCTATACTATATGGCCTATGACATTATGTCTATAACTGCAGTAAATAATGAGTTCATTAATTATAAAGATATTCTTTTAGAATCAATAAATTCAATAGAATTTTCTGATAGTTATGTAAAACAAACAATAGATGATGGTAATGCTCAAACTAAACAAGCACTTGCCTTAAATGCTAGTGTACAAAAGTCATTTGATTCATACATGAGTGCTTGGGAAAATAGAAATAAGAGTTATGACATAATGAGTCAAAAACAAAGTGATGCAACTCTAGGCTACGAAAGAGTATATGATACTGAGACAAATGAAGTGTACAAAGCCTACAATGGTTTTACTGATGACTATAAAGGAGAAAGATACAAGTCCATATCTGATGAAATGTATACCGAAAAAGTATATGGGTACATAGAAAAATAGGTGAACCATGAAAAATAAGAAACAACCAATTACAAAAGATAAGAAAACAATAGCATCACTTGTCGTTATAATTTTACTACTTGCCGTAGCAATCATAGCACTGTTACCAAAACATGATACCAAACCGGCAAAAAACAACGATAAGAAACCAAAAACACTTGTAGATGCCGTATTAGAAAAAAATAATCAGACAAAAGAAACAACTACTTACAAAAAATTTATTTCAGGAGAAGTTCTAAATGAAAATACCAACTTTTTAGAGTATGCTTTTATAACTAATAATACTGCTTACATATTTAATCCAGAAAAATTAAAAATAGAAGAGTTAAGTTATAAAAAAGTTTATGATATTCCAACAGATATAAAGATAATGAATATAGTACCAAGTCTAGGTGCAGATATAAACTTTGTTGATTATACAGATACCTTATATTCTATATATGACAGTAACATTGATAATGACCAAGTAGATGATTACTCTATGTTTAAAAATGCTATATATGAATTAAGAGTACTAGCCGAAAAAAACTATTCACAAAAATACTTAGATAAAAAAATAGATTATGACTTTACTGCCAATAATTTATATGTAAAGAACAACATTCTATATAATGTAATTCCAGAATATTATCATTTTCAAAATAAAGTAACAGTACCAACCTCATATGAAAAAATTTCTGGAAATTATGAAGGCGAAAAAATAATACGTATCTATAATGAACGAATCTTAAAAACAGACAAGGCTTTCTATGAAATTATAGATTACTATGATACTGATGGTAAGAAAACAACGACTATGAAAATGGATTTATTATCAAAGTATTATGACGAGGTTTTAACTTTTACCTATGAATACGTAATTTTAAAAGACTATACCTTAATACCTATAAATGATTGCCTAAATAGACCTCAAAAATATCAAACAAACTATTATAGAGGTACTTTAAATGAAAAACCAGCAACTTTTATAGAATAACGAAGAAGACATCTCTGTCTTTTTTCTTTTGCCTAAAACTTTATCTTAAACACTCCACATGTTATAATAAACAAAGAGGTGTTACAATGAATAAATTAAAGATTAATGGTATCTATAAACATTTTAAAGGAAACTATTACTTAGTAGTAGACACAGCCAAATACTCTGAAACAGGAGAAGAATGTGTCATCTATAGAGCGCTATATGGTTCTAATGAATTATGGATAAGACCTAAAGATATGTTTTTAAGTGAAGTAGATCATAAAAAATATCCGGATATTAAACAAAAATATCGTTTTGAATTACAAGAAATAGAAAGTATTGCTAAGTAATAAACTATGTCAAAAGTATCAAACGTTATAACTTTATTAGAATTATTAGAATCAGGACGTAAATACAGTATAAAAGAACTAGCAAGCATCTTAGAAGTGTCAGAACGTATGATAAGAGTCTACAAAGAAGACCTAGAAAAAGCTGGTATTTATATTGATTCAATACTAGGACCATATGGCGGTTATGTTCTAACTAGGCCAGTTAAAGTTCCTATCAGAAGATTTACTGAAAATGACTACAAAGTATTAGATCAATACATAAAAAAAGAACAAGACGAAGAAAGAAAAGAAACACTTATAACTCTTCAAAATAAAATTAAAGGTGTCTATATTGGCAGTAAACAAGATACCACAAAATTCAAATTAGAAGATGAACTACAAAAGAAATTTAATTTATTAACACGTGCTATTAGAGAAAAAAGAAAAGTAAAAATACGATATTACTCATACAACAAAGGTGAAAATGAAAGAGTAATCGATCCAGCAGAAATGTTTTTATTTCAAGACGGCTGGTATTGTGCTGCTTTCTGTGAAAAGAAAAATGACATTAGACATTTTGAACTAAAAAGAATTTTAGAATATGAATTATTAGATGAAAAATATGAGTAGAAAAATTGAAAAGAAAGAATAAGTAGACGAAATACTTCCTCCTCTTAAGTTATATTGAACTTGAGGAGGTATTTTTATGGAAAAAAACATGAAAATTAATTTTGCATATTTAAAAAGGAGGGTAGAAGATGCTTTTGATAAAACTGATTTGGAATATATTAGAAAAAGTTTACTAGAACTAAAAGAACCAACAATTGTCTCTGGGGTGGGAGGATCAAGTGTCGTAAGTAGTTTTGGTGCTAAAGTTCTAAATAGAAAAAATAACATCATCACAATTGATAGTGAACCAAGAGATTTTATCTACCAAAACTTATCTGGCTTTAAAAATGTTATTTCTTGTAGTTATAGTGGAAAAAATTATGGAGTTGACTTATCATTTGCCAATGACTTAAAAAAGTATCTATTATCAAATAACTCTTTTGATAATCCTGATGTAACATATTTGGAGTACAAGACAACAATTGATAAAGAAAGGAGTTTTATCTCTCTAGGTGCAACTCTAATTCCTATAAGTATTTTATTAGACTATTACTTAGATGGGAATACAGCTAGAATCCTAGAACTAATCGAGCCAACAACTTTTACATTTGATACTAAACCAAACATCTATGAAATATTTTCTGGGTATGATACAAAAACATCATCCAAGTATCTAGAATCAACTATGATAGAGTCAGGAATAGGTATACCAGTTATTCATGATAAGTATTCTTATTGTCATGGACGTTCAACAACTTCAATAGTTCATTCTAATAACGCCATCTATTTTGCTAGAGGAACAGACTTTGATAAAATGATGCTAGAAGAATTAAAATCATATTATAATGAAATAATAGTAATATCATCACCATTCAAGGACCAAGTAGAAGCTGATTTTCATATGTTAGTTCAATCTATGTACTTAACTAAGTATTTGGCAGAACAAAGACAAAAAGACTTATCAAAAGTAGAGCACTCGCCAATAACCAAAAAACTCTACACTTATAAAGGTTCAATATAAAAATTGAAACTTTATTTATAGTACTATAAATGATATACTAAAACCAGGTGAGGGTTATGGAAGAGTATTTGAAAAGACAAATAATGGATACAAGTAGACATCAAATTATATATAGCTATAATACAAAAGAAAGACATCAGTTCTTACAAGAACTAGAAGAATTATATTCAGTTAAAGTTAATTGTGATACTCCTATCGCTATATATATGGAAGATTTTATGCTCCCTGAAGTAGCAAAAACAAATAGTTATGAAACCTTAAGTGCAGCTGGAGAATTTCTAGAGTTTACTATTATTGAAAATATAATTACTAAAATACTTACATCGCCTATAACACTAGATGAGAAAAGGCAAACAGATTTTACAAACAGAATAATTAGGCTTTTTGGAAATAGAAAGCATGAACGAATTAATGATATTAAAATGTTAAAAGAATTAAGAACTGCACTTTTAGAATCAAAAAGTTTCTATAGAGAGTGTTATCTTCAAGAAGACAGAGAAAAATTATCTACTGATAAATTACCAATACCATTCATAACTACTGAATTAGTAGTACCAAAATTAAAATCTCTTTTGGAAATGGATTCCAACTTTGGACTTATTTTTGATACTGATAGTTCTATATCAATTGTATCTGCTATAACTATTAATAATTATATAGGTAAAAGATGCAATACAGATCTTTCTATAAAACTAGCCTGTGATGCTACATCGTGGCCTACATATATCAGTTTAAATGGTCCAATAGATGCTATTCACGACTATGGAACCGTCGAGTTAGATGATTGTATCAAACAATATACCAAGAAAATGAAAGAAATAAAGGAGAGTGAATAATTATGAAAGTAGTTGGAACAATGTTTTTCCAAGATGAAAAACTATTAATTGACAAGCCAAGAAAAAGACCAACTTATCAAATGATTGGTGGTCGAGTAGAGGAAAATGAAACTCCATTAGAAGCCGCTATTAGAGAATGTCATGAAGAACTAGGACCAAATGTTATCTTCAATGAAGATGCTCTTGAACTAGTAATGGAATTTGACGAGATAGCAACGAGTGATGGTAAAACTCCGATTCACTTCTATGTTTTCCTATCAAAAGAAAAATTAAAAGGTAAACCAACAACCAGTGAAGAGATAGAAAACTTCCTATGGTATGATTCAACTCATGGCACAGACATTTTATCTAACACCTTAAAAAATGAAGTAGTACCTTACTGTCTAAATAAAAAGTTAATAAAATAGATATGTTAAACGACAAAAATAGGAATAAAACTCCTGTTTTTCTCATTTAAAGGCCCTAAAAAACTAAAATATCTTGGGCTTTTACCGTCTGAACAACACTTAGAACTAAAAAACTAAAAAGTCAAAATTACAAATTATTTCTATTATTCATATCTATTTAAAAGGTCAAAAAAAGAGAGCCAAAAATGGCTCAATCTATTAACAGAGGATCTTCACACTATATAGTGAACCTTCCTCACTAATAATATATGCAATAATAATTTTTATTATACAAAAAACTAAAAATATGTTAACATATAGCTAGAATATAAAATGTATAAAAAATGAAAAAACAAACATTATAATAAGAGAGGTACACTATGGAAATAAAAGAAACAAAAAACATACTAAATAAATACTTAGAAGAAATAGAAAATTATTGGAGGTTACTTTGACATAGATCAAAAAAAGAACGAACTTCTTGCTCTTCAAAAAGAAACTGAATCTCCCGATTTCTGGACAAATAGAGAGAAAAAAGATTCTGTACTTAGTGAAATTTCTAGTAAAAAAGAAACAATTACTAATGTTGAAGAAATAAAAAACAAAGTCAAAGACTCTCTAGAACTTCTAGAATTAATGGAATTGGAACCAGATACAGATATTGAACATCAAATAGAAGAAACTATTGAAGGTCTTCCTAAAGAAATGGAAGAGTTAAACTTACTTCTCCTTCTTAATGGCCCATATGATAAAAATAACTGTATATTAGACATTCATTCAGGAGCTGGTGGAACAGAAGCCTGTGATTGGGCCTTAATGCTATATCGAATGTATACTCGCTGGTGTGAAAAGAAAAATTATAAAGTCGAAATACTTGACTATCAAGATGGTGATGAAGCTGGTATTAAAAGTGCCTCTTTACTAATAAAAGGCTACAATGCCTATGGCTATTTAAAAAACGAAAAAGGAGTTCATCGTCTAGTAAGATTATCTCCATTTGATTCTAATAACCGCCGTCACACATCTTTTGCATCAGTAGAAGTAACACCAGAGATAGAGCAAGATAATAGTATTGAAATAGATGAAAAAGACTTAAAAATCGATGTATATCGTTCATCTGGCTGTGGTGGACAAGGAGTAAATACAACAGATTCAGCAGTAAGAATTACTCATTTACCTACCAAAATAGTAGTTACTTGCCAAAATGAACGTAGTCAAATTCAAAATAAAGAACAAGCTATGAAAGTCTTAAAAAACAAACTATTACTAAAAAAAATAGAAGAACAAGAACAAGAATTAAATAAAATAAAGGGTAACCAAATGAATATTGAGTTTGGTTCTCAAATAAGAAGTTATGTAATGCATCCATATTCCATGGTAAAGGATCATCGTACAAACTATGAAACTAGTAATGTTACTAAAGTTTTAGATGGAAATATTGATGAGTTTATAGAAAGTAATTTAAAAAGAGGGTTATAATATGAAATTTTTATCAAAGAAAAATAGTCTAAAAGTTTTAGAACAAATAGGTGAAAAGTCTAAATACAAAAGATTACTAAAGTTTTTTATTGGTTGTCTTTTGGTATCTATCTCCTATAACTTATTCCTAGCCCCTAATGACTTAGTAGCTGGTGGTGTAGGTGGTATTGCTATCATCTTAAATGATTTATTTAGTTTTGATTATTCTACTGTAATATTAATAGGAAATGTTATTCTTTTAACGATTAGTTTTATATTTCTTGGTAAAGAAAAAACAAGGGGCTCAATCATGGGCTCACTAGTCTTTCCACTATGTGTAAAATTAACCTCTAATATTAATGCCTATATAAATATTGAAAACTCCGAACTCCTTTTAGCAGCAGTCTTCGGAGGTGTCTTATATGGCTTTGGTGCTGGTATGATATTTAAAGCTGGTTTTACTGGAGGCGGAACAGACGTTATAACTCAATTACTTAATAAGTATTTAAGATTAAGTATGGGAAAAAGTCTCCTATGTACTGATGGAACAGTTGTCCTATTATCATCTTTTGTCTTTGGTACAAATAAATTATTATACTCAATTATTACTTTATACATCATAAGTTTTATTTCAGATCGTGTTATATTAGGTGTATCTGATAGTAAAGCATTCTACATTATAACTGATGAAGAAACTGCTATTAAAGAATATATCTTAAAGTACTTAAATCATGGAGTAACAGTTTTCAATGCTAAAGGTGGTTTTGCTAAAGAAAAACAGACAGTACTAATGTGTGTCTTACCAACTAAAGACTATTATAAATTAAAAGAAGGAATTGCCGAAATAGATCCAGATGCTTTCTTCGTTGTAACAGATGCCTATGAAGTATTTGGAGGCGAGTAATATGAAGGAGTTAGTAGAAAAGTTCAAAGATAAAAAAGAACAAAAGAAAATTATCATGCTGATTGTTTCATTATTCTTTAGTGCTATAGTTTATAATCTGTTTTTATTACCAGTAAATTTAGTAACTGGAGGAGCCGGTGGTATAGCAACTATAACTAATTACGTTTATGAAATAGATCCAGCTTTAATGATTTTATTAATATCACTAACATGTGCACTTTTAAGTTTCATGTACTTAGGTCCAAAAGTAACAGCAGTAACTCTTTTAGCAAGTATCCTTTATCCAGCCTTTGTAGAACTAACAGAACCCCTAACTACAATAGTTCAAATAGATTATAGTGATATGTTTATTATTACAATCTTTGCCGGAGTTTTAAATGGTATTGCCAATGGGCTTATGTATAAAACAGGTTACAATAATGGTGGCCTTCCAGTTATAAGTCAAATCCTAGAGAAGTATTATAAAATACCAATAGCAAAAACTAGTGCAATTATGAATACAACGGTTGTCTTAATTGGAGGAGTATTCTTTGGTTGGACTAATGTTATGTATGCAATTATTTTAATATATCTAAATACTATTATAATAAACAAGGTACTACTAGGTATCTCTAATAATAAAGCATTCTATATCATAACTTCCGAAGAGGATCAAATTAAAGAATATATCATAAAAACACTAGGACATAGTGTAACAGTCTTCGATGTAAAAGGTGGTTTTCTAAATAAAAAGAACAAAGTAGTTTTAACTGTTGTTCCAACAAGAGAATATTACAGGGTAACAGAAGGTATAAAAACAATCGATAAAAATGCTTTCTTCGTTGTAACAGACTCATACGAAGTAGTAGGTGGAAAGTAATACCAAATGTCTAATAATGTAACTATAGATGTCAAGGGAGAAGTAAAAATTAACTTCTCTTTTATTGTGTAAAAATTTATGTTATAATAAAGTAGCTAAGGTGGTTGATAAAATGGATTTAATCAGAATTAAACACGTTGAGAAAAAATATCGCAACGGTGTTACAGCTATTTATGATCTAAATTTAGCAATCGAGAAAGGCTCATTTGTCTTTGTAATAGGTGGGTCTGGTTCTGGAAAGAGTACACTAATTAAAATGCTGTACCGTGAAGAAAAACCAACTAAAGGTCAAATAATAGTAGGAGGCCTAGACGTTGCTAAATTAAGAAATAAAAAAGTATATAAATTAAGACGTAAATTAGGAATTGTCTTCCAAGATTATAGACTTCTTCCTAAATTAACAGTTTACGAAAATGTTGCTTTTGCTCTAGAAGTAATTGGTGCTAAAAAAGATGAAATAAGAGTAAAAGTATTAAAAGCTCTAGAAGATGTAGGACTAAAAAATAAAATACATAATTACCCAGACCAACTATCTGGTGGAGAACAACAACGTGTTGCAATAGCAAGAGCGATTGTTAACGATCCAAAATTATTATTATGTGATGAACCTACAGGAAACCTAGATCCTGAAAAAAGTATGGAAATCATGAATGTATTAGATGATATCAATAAAACAAGAGGAACGACAATTATTATGGCAACACATGATCAAGATATTGTTAATAAAATGAAAAAACAAGTTCTAATATTAAAAGATGGACACTTAGTAACCTTTAAAGAGAAAGGAGTCTATGATAATGAAGCTATTTAGAATGTTAGGAAGAAGTATCAGAGATGCTTTCAAAAGTGTAATAAGGAACTTTAGTTTATCACTAGCTTCTATTTCTTGTATAACTATAACACTAATAATAGTTGCTATTGCCATAATGGCATCATTTAATATTAATAATTTTACAACTGAAATAGAAAAAGATTTAACAATCGTAGTATTTCTAGATAGAGATGCAACCGAAGAAGATATAAAAGATGTTAAAACTAATATTGAAAAAATATCAAATGTTGAAAAAATAACTTATATTTCTAAAGCTGAAGTAAAAAAAGAAATGCAACAAGAGTCTGAAGTACTAGATAAAGTACTAGATGGGTATAGTGAAGGAGAAAGTCCTTTAAAAGATACGTATCAAGTCAAAGTAAAAAATATTGAACAAATAAAAGATACAGCAGATAGAATAAAGAAAATAAACTCAGTATCTGTAGTTAGATATGGTGAAGGTATGGTAGAAAAATTAGTATCTGCCTTCGACTCAGTAAAGAAAGTAACTTATGGAGTTGTAATTGCTTTAGTAGTTGTAACCGTATTCTTAATTGTTAATACTATTAAATTAACAATTTCAGCAAGACGTCGTGAAATAGGTATCATGAGATTAGTTGGTGCTAGTAACTTTACTATCAAAACACCATTTATAGTTGAAGGTATGATACTTGGTCTATTAGGTTCAATAATACCAATTATCTTTACAACATATGGTTACATGGCTTTCTATAAACATTTTGATGGCTATTTATTCTCAAAATTAATAGTCCTAATCAAGCCGGAACCATTTATTTATACAACTTCATTAATGGTAGTTATAATAGGAATCTTAGTTGGTATGATCGGTAGTGCGAGTGCCGTTAAGAAGTATTTAAAAATCTAATGAAAACTAAAAAAATAATAAGTATCTTATCAATAATAACTTTACTTTTACCACTTGTGGCACTACCTATGAATACAAGTGCTAAAACGTTAAAGCAGTTTGAAGATGAAGTAAAAAAATATACTAAAAAACTAGAAGAACAAAAGGCAAACCTAGCAACAAACGATGCTGAGGTTGCTAAGATAAGAACAAAAATCGCCAATATTGAAAAGCAAATAACTGAAGCTGAAGAAAAGATTAAATCATTACAAGCTGAAATAGAAGCAAGTAATGAAGAGATTAAGGCAAAAGGCGAAGAAAGCAAAAGAATAATTGAGTACTATCAAATATCTAATGGCGATAATGCTTATCTAGAATATGCTTTTGGAGCAAGTAATATAACTGATATGATTTATCGTCTATCTGTAGTTGAACAATTAACTGAATATAATGAACAACTAATAAAAGATCTAGAAGCGTTAATTGAAAAGAATAAGAGTCAACAAAAAGATCAAAAAGCTCAAAAAGAAGAATTAAATAAATTAAAGACATCTCTTGAAGATGAACGAGCTAAGATTCAAGCTGATTCTATGGCTATTAAAGAGACAATGCCAAGTATTGAAGAACAAATAAAAGCTGCTCAAGAAAACGTTAGTTACTATAAAAAATTAGGTTGTGGAGAAAATGAAGATATTCAAGCTTGTCAATATAGAATTAGTCAATCTCAAACTGGTGACTCTATACCAAGTGTAAATGGTTTCTATAGACCAATTGAATATGGTTACCTTACTCAAGGATTCTATGGTTATGGTGGTCACTTAGGCTTAGATGTTTCAAGTTCTGATAAAGCAATCCCAGTATATCCAATCGCAACAGGAAGAGTATGGAAAGTATATCATGATAATTGCATATCCGGTGACTGGAGAAATGGTGGAAACTGTATATATGGTTGTAATGGAAAAGCTTTAGTTGTAAAAATAAGACATGACGTAAATGGAAAATATATTTATTCAACTTATGCTCATATGCGTAGTTTTGGAGATATTAGAGAAGGTCAAATAGTAACACCATTTACAATAATTGGATACATGGGAGCAACAGGTTGTGCAACAGGTCCACACGTACATCTAGAAATAACAAATTGTGACTGGTTCAGAGGTGGTGGATGTACCTGGGATCAATATCAACGAAATGCTGTAAATCCAACTAGATATGTTAATTTCCCAACAAGATGGAATAATCGTTAAACGTATAGTTTTCTATACGTTTTTTCTTTGTTAACAAAAAAAGGTTGACATACATTGAAATGGATGTTATCATTAAACCATAAACAAAAGAAAGGAGTGAGAATATGATTTGGAATTTAAACAACAAAATAATGAGAAAAAATGATGACCTAGTGAGAACAAAAGTATTCTCACGAATTTTAAACGTATAATAAATATAGTTATATAAAGAGGTCATCAAGACCTCTTTTGTTGTGGAAAAAACATTATTAAAAGAAAGGAGTATCCAATAAAAATATAATTGGATTAGACTAAGTATATGAAAAAATATAATAATTTTAAAATATTATGGCACTATTTAAAAGATGAAAAACCAAGATTAATTCTATATATGCTTTTAGTTTTATCATCATATTTACCAGTATTATTTGCTGCTTACTTTTGGGGTAAGGCACTAGAATTTCTTATCTTAAAAGACATAATGGGCTTTATAAAATATTTAGCTTTATGGGAAGGAATATATATATTACTTTTCTCATTTTTACAAATTCCACGAGATAAAATATATAACTACTTAGAGATAAAATTCATAGAAAATGTTAGCATGGATTTATATAAAAAAATAGATTGCCTACCAGCTAAAGCCTTTGAAGATATTGGGGTTGGAGAGTTTATTAATAGATTATATAATGATCCAGATCGAGTAATGGAACTACTTGCTAAATTAATAAAATTAATTTGTAAAGCTTTAGTTGTAGTAGCAATTCTAATTTTAGCTTTCTCTATATCATGGGTTATAGGTTTAGAAATAGTTATTTTCGGTATTGTAATGGGTTATATTTCTACAAAGTATTTCCCTAAAATAAAAAAGACCCAAGAACAAATAAAAAAACAATCAGATGCTTACATAAAACCAGCAACTGAAAATATAACCGGTATAAGAGAAATAAAATCACTAGGTATAAAGAAAAATATAGAAAAGAGTATTAATGGACGCTTAAATGCACTATTTACTGATACTAAAAAAATTAAAAATCACGAAGTATGGTATTATGGTTTTAATAATTTAGCTTATTTTACTCTTCAATTTGTAATTTTACTAACCTGTGGATATTTCTTTATTCAAGGAAAAATTACTTATGCAACTTTCATAATGATGGAAATGTATATATGGAGAATAGATGAAGTTGTGGAAAGTATTTCTGAATTTGGAGTAAGTTATAATAAAGTAACAGTATCACTAAAAAGAATAGATGAAATTATTAATAACAGGCTGTATAAAGATGAACATTTTGGTAAAAAGACATTAGTAAACAATGCCGGTGTAATTGAATTTAAAAATGTAAAATTCAAATACTCTGAAGATGAAGATTATACTTTAAATGGTCTAAATCTAAAAGTAGTACCAAATAAAAAAATTGCTATTGTAGGTAAATCTGGTAATGGTAAATCAACTATCTTTAATTTACTATTAAGATATTTTGATTCAACAACTGGTGAAATATTAATAGATGGTATAAATATAAAAGATTTAACTGAAAAATCTCTACGTGAAAATATTTCTATTATAAGACAAGCACCATTCCTATTTAATTTAACAATACTTGAAAACTTTAAATTAGTAAAACCTAATGTAACTTTAAAAGAAGTAAGAAAGTACTGTAAAGAAGCATATATAGATGACTATATTATGTCACTACCTAATAAGTATAATACAGTTATAGGAGAAGGTGGAATAAACCTATCTGGTGGTCAAAAACAACGTCTAGCAATCGCAAGAACTCTACTATTAAATACTAAAATAATTTTATTTGATGAAGCAACATCTGCTCTAGATAATGAGTCACAAGAATATATCAAAAAAACGATTAATAACTTAGTAAAAGACCACACAATAATAATCGTTGCTCATCGTCTATCTACTATCGTAGATGCTGATATAATTAATATTATTGATAAAGGTAAACTAGAAAGTTCTGGTACTCACGAAGAACTACTAAAAACATCTAAAGTATATAAAACCTTATATTCAAATGAAACATCAAGTTCCATCTAAAATTCTTGCAATCTTAATACAACTTGTGGTATACATATATTATAAAAGTATATAGAAAGGTAGAATAGTATGAGAACATTTATAACAAGATTGATTATTACATTATTAGTTATTATAAGTATTTTTATCTTTATAATATTTATACAAAATATTGTTGATAAAGGCGAAGCCTTAAGATTCCTAGGTAATAGATTTATAGTAGCAACAGAAAACTATGAACCATATGAAATAAATAAATATGATATAGTAATTGCTCATGAACTAGATCCATCAGAAGTAAAAGAAAATCAAATAATTACTTACTATACATCTGATAAAGAATATAAGTTTGCAAAAGTATTATCTGTTGAACCTGATGGCATAAAAGTTGAATTAAAAGACTCTAGTGAAACTATTATATCTACATCCATGGTAACCGGTCTATATTTCAAAGAGAAGATAGAAAACTTTGGTAAATATATACTATTCTTTCAAAGTTTAAAGGGTTTTTTAATATCGATAGGAATCATCTTTGTAATAATAATTATAATGAGTCTATTTGAAAATATTTGGTTTGCTATAAAGAAACTATTTACAAAGAAAGCTTAAAGTACTACTGACAAGTAGTACTTTTATTTTTTAAATTAATTTGTTAATAATAGGAAGTATGTTATAATTAAAATGAATTATTATAGAGAAAATAAGGTGGGATACTAATGAATAATATTTATGTTTGCGACTTTGATGAGGTAGAAAAACTATGTAAAACGATAGATTCTAATATTAATACTCTGCAAAATGATTTAAATACTAGTAAGGACAATTTACTTTCAACACTATCTTCAAATTGGAATGGTTCATCCTTCTCAACCTTTGCTGATAGTGTCAATGAACAACATGGAAAGATTGATAATAATATTAAAATATCAAGAAATGTAATAGATGTTGTAAAAGATGTCAGTAAGAAAATTCAAGAGTTGGAAGAAGACCTAACTGGCTATGATATGTAATAGGAGGAACTATGAATAATAATAATTTTAATGTTAATAATTATGGTATATTAAATGATTCATCCAATATGTTGATTGGTAGCACAAACTCAACTGAAACTAATTTAAAAAATATTCAAAGTAATGTTAATAAACTCTTTTCTGAAGATGTGTTTTCCGGACCAATTGCTGTTGAAATAAAAGAAAATTGGGACAACTCAATTACCAACTTAAATAATAGTATTGCTGATTTATCTAAAGCTGGAGCTGGATTAAAAAATATTAGTGAAAATTATCAAATAGCAGATGCTAGTAATTCTGAAAACATCGCTGGATTGTAGGAGGTAAAATATGAAGTTTATTTTAAATTGTCAACAAGCAGAAGAACTTGGTAAAAAATTAAATGACTATAGTACAAAACTTTCAGATACCACAAGTGAGTTGCAACTTTTAAAAGTTGATGGCGATTTTGACTGGGCTGGTACTATTAATTTGATTAATTCAAATATAAATATTACAGCTGATAGGATGAAAAATGCTCAAAAGTATATTCAATTAGTTGTGGATAAACATACAGGACTTCAGAAAACATTTGAGTATCCAACTGTCGTTGCTAATGATACAGTAAAAAAGACAACACCAGTAGAAAATCCAATCCCAGTTCCACAAGATCCTACTATAAAGCCATCCTCATCAGAAAATCAAACAGACTCTACAAAAGCTACAACAATCAATCAAAAAACTAGTGATACTGCTTCCTCTTCAGAAACAATAGTGCCACCATCATCAACTACCACGTCAACATCTACAACATCCCCTGGTATTACTAATGCAAGTGATTATACAACACCAGATGGTGCTAGACACTTTACCATTCCAGAGGGTAATGGAGAAAGATATACATACATGGCTTGGCAAGCAATTACTTCACCATCATCAAATCAATATAGATTAAGAGAAGCAGCTGGAATGAATTTTGATGATGAAGGATTTGGCAGAATTGATGGCAGATATGTCATTGCTTGTACAACAACATTTGGTCAAGTTGGTGAATATGTCGACTTTAAACTAGAAGATGGAACTATTCTAAAATGTATAATAGGTGATAGTAAAGGTGGAGTTAATCCACAATACAATGTAAGTGAATGGGGTCATAATAACGGAAAGAATGTTGTTGAATTTATTGTTGATAAAAATTCTTGGTACAATAAAAAAGATAACCCAGGAACACCAAGTAACCATCCAGAGTGGAACCATAGAGTAACAGAAGCTTATGTTTATGGTAACTACTTTACAGATAGGAGGTCCTAATAGTGGAAGCAAGAGAAGAAGTTGAAAAAATATTAGAAAACTATGTTAATGATATAAATAATATTGATCCCAATACTTGGAGTGGTACCTCTAGAGAATACTTTACAAAAAAAGCCACTGAATCAATTACAGAATGTAGTAACGTATTATCTTCTCAATTAACAGATTTAGAAACTGCTATAGAAAAATATACCAGTTGGAAAGAAGCAAACAGATACATTCAATACTATGACGACTTATTGGAAAAATTTCAAATTCCATCACCAGGACGTGTAGATGAAAGAAATCCAAATTCGTCTCCAAAACGAGTGATAGACAACTATGTATCTAAAAGAAAAAGCTGGGTAAATAAAGAGGCTGCTCTAAGAAATGAAATAAATACGATATTAGAAAAAATAAAAACACAAAAGTTAGAAGAAAAAGAATTAACAGCTACTGATAGTTTTGTAAAGTTCTATAAAAAAGATTATACTGATGCCTCATATGGTAATGGTACAACAATAGCTTCAGCTGGGGGTGGACCACTTGCTATGGCTATGGTTATTTCAACACTAACTGATAAAGAAGTATCCCCAGTAGATGCCGCTAATTGGAGTTTGGAACATGGTTATAGAAGCTATGGCAATGGAACAGCTTGGGCATATGTTGAAGATTATGCTAAAGAAAATGGTCTTAATTGTACTCAGTCCAATGTAAATGCCGATTCTATAATGACTAACTTAAAAGAGGGAAATCCTGTTGTTATGGTAATTGGAGAAGGTACCTACACGGATGAAGGCCAGTTCATTGTCTTAACAGGAGTTACTGATGATGGTAAGATAGAAATAGTAGACCCTGGTAGTGAAGAAAAATCTAAACAAACTTATGATCTTGATCTTTTCTTGAATGAAGGCACTCAACAATGGATTATTAGTAATTAATAGTTTCAATATATAAAAACTACTTTTTAACAAATAAAAGTAGTTTTTTTCACCTGAATTCACTAAAAGAAAAATTCTAATTTGCTGGCCCAGTTGGTCCTGTCGGTCCAGTCGCACCAGTAGGAATGGTTAGGTTTAAAACAAAATTAGGTGCAGTACCAGTAATACTGGCAGCAGCCTGTGTACCAGGGTTACCAGTTGTAACAGTACCAATAGTTATAGAGGGAGTTGCACCAGTAGGCCCAGCTTCCCCAGTTGCTCCGGCAGGTCCAGTAGGTCCAGTTGGTCCAGTAGCACCAGTAGGCCCAGTTTCCCCAATTGCTCCAGCAGGTCCAG